>TARA_R110000851_G_scaffold96046_1_pt1 | contig 21350 bp, 18 predicted proteins | sample TARA_R110000851 | Tara Oceans TARA_R110000851 (sample SAMEA4397627) | marine metagenome | biome: Polar Biome; feature: [DCM] deep chlorophyll maximum layer (ENVO:01000326); material: water (ENVO:00002006), including particulate matter (ENVO:01000060) such as... | depth 17 m
ATACCGACGAAACGAAGGGGGGGCATGAATATATAGAGTACGCCCCTCCCATCCACCACAAAATTCTGATCCCATAAACCTTTTGTAATACTTCTTACACAATCGCCCACACATATAAAAAAACTCCCTAAATAAATAGAAAGTCTTTTCAGTCAGGCCGTCTTGAACTAACACCCATTATACCCAAAAATACACAAAAATACACAAAAATACATCTTTTACTCAAAAAAATACACTAATCCTCAAACTCCACATCCTTCCTCTCTCCTTTCTCCATAATAACCGCCGCACCAAACGTAGCCCTATCAAATTCCACATTAGCCATAAAACAGATCTCCCCACAATATTTTTCGGCCTTATTCCATAAACCTTGTGGAAGCTGTCTTAACACAAAATTAATCAACATCTCAGCCACACGTTCTGGAACACGTTCACCCAACCCACCCTCATCATCTCGAAGTCGGCCACCAATATTCTCAAGATAAACCAGCGAACTGAGCCGCAAACCAGCCAATCCATTTTTATTCCAGTTTTTTATAACAACCTGCTCCTTCATTGTTAGTATCATATGTCCCTAATCATACACTATCCACTAAAGTCTCCTACCGTATTCTCAAAAAGTACTGTACAATCTTTATTATGACTAGCAAATATTCAAAACGACCTAAGAAAAAATAAAAAAAGGCTTCGCAAAACCTATCATAGACCACCATGTCAAACGTAACTACTGAACAAAATAAGAAAGAGCAATCACATGAAGTAATTGCGGATCATGTTAGTGGGAATATAACTCATCTGACGGCATCGGCGCTTTCTTCGGCTTTGGGGGATATTCGGGTGATGAAGCTTGAAGTCACAAACAAATCTTCAGCAAAGTACATCCCCATAACCGATCCCGATGAGATTATTAAGGCATTGGAATATATCTCGAAGTTTTCCAATACGTTAATTACTCCCGAGGCTCTAAACCACCACGAGCAGGAGTTTTCTTATTTTGTCCTACAGCAAAGCGTTATTTCTATGTCGGCCTGGAACGCGCTTGTTGATCGTCACCTTGGCAAAATCCCACAGGAGGCTAAGATTGAAGCGAGTATTCAGTTCGATCTTGTTAAGGCGGGGATTCAAGCACAGCAGCGGTCCAACAATTTACCGAAAGCTGACTATGAGATATTTCCAACCGTTCCTAAAATTCACACTACATAATGGATGAAAAACTAACACCCGAGCAACAGCAGGAATACCTCACATCTCTTTTTGCATCTTTTCAAGGTGATCCTTTTGTAGCTTTGGAGGAAATTTGGGGGCTGACGCCGCAACCTATCCTGCACCGGTACGCACCAATGCTGGAACATTTGTATACGACACCGGCAAAATACTTTAACTTGGAAGTATCGCTTTTTTCTGGGGCAATGTTTGGGGAATTTGTTAAAGGGAAGCATATTACCTGGCAACAGACGATGCTTGTTATTGCTGTGTATCGCGCTGTAAACAAAACCCTGCCTTGGAAGATTTCCATCAAATCTGGTCGTGGATCTGGGAAATCTAATATTGTAGCAAAGCTGATGCTTTGGTTTTTATACTCGTTTCCATTATGCCGCGTTATGGCAACAGCGCCTACATCGGAACTTTTGTCTGCCGTTCTATGGTCAGAGGCTTCGTCAGCTATCAACTCAGCTCGTGAGCCATACAAAAGTTCATTCCAATGGCAATCTGATTACATTCGAATGAATCAGGACCCACGCGGTTGGTTTGCTCGAGCAAAAACATCGCGGCCTGGTGAAGAGGGAGCTTTGTCTGGTCTTCACGCCGACAATATGATGGGGTTGATTGATGAGGCTGCTGAGGTAGATAAAGAGGTAATAGATACCGCTATTCACACCATGACAAACGATTTAGTCAAGTTGTTGATCATGATTTCTAACCCCCACATTCCTACTGGATATTTTAGGGAAACATTTGGTGACGAGGATTGGATTAACTTGACGTTTAACTGTGAGGATAGTCCTATCGTTTCTCACGAGTCGGTTGCCAGTATTGCTAAAAAATATGGCACAGATAGCGACGAGTACCGGGTTTCTGTTTTAGGAGAATTTCCTTCTGAGGGTATTTTGGGTAGTGATAAAGGATGGCGGCGAAAATATAATGACAAATGGATTGACGCTTTATTTAACACAACCGGTTTACAGCAGAAAACTTTGCACCAAAACGAACAGTTAATGCACCCTAATCACGCTTCTGACCAGAGACTAAACCGGCCTTTTCTTGGTGTAGATGTTGGAGGTGACGGAGATGATAGTTCTGAAATTTATGCTAGAGATAACACGCGAGCATCACACGTAGCTTCTGAACCTACATCAACTTCTGCCACTGTGGCAAAATTGACTATACGAGCGATAAATGAATTAGATGCAGATCCATCTGATACTACTATAGATAACTTTGGAGTGGGGGCAAACGTAGCAGCAGATGTGGCTTTGCTTTCAGATAAAGACATGTTTGTTGTGGGACTTAATGTTGGAAATCTTTGTGAAGACCTTGATGACAGAGCTGTATATGCAAACGAACGGGCCAGGGTTGCTGACATGTTACTGCAGTGGGGAATTCAAGGTGGTCGATGTGACCCTGATTCTAAATTAAGAAAAGAGCTCGAGGGAATCTATGTTCGTGAGCAAAACTCTAAACAGCACATTATGGGTAAAAAAGAAATGGCAACAATGGGGCTAACTTCACCAAACCGAGTTGACGCTCTTTGGCTTACCTTTCCGCAAGATAGGGTTTTCAATATGCGAGTTCCTCGTGGGAATAGGTTATACTATCCAGATAGACAATTGCCTGAAACAGAAACACAAAACCATGCTTCAGCAGACCGGTATAAAATGATACCTTCATAATTCTCCTTGTTAATTACTAAACGTCTTGTATAATATCGATATGACTAATAACCCAGTACGCACTTCAGAAAAAACACCAAAAGTAATGGGTTATAAAAAGCTAAACCTTTCTGATGCTGAAATTCAGTTTCATAATGACCAATTACCTTTGCTACGTAGTTGGCGTGACAACCGGGACAAAGCTCGAAAAGAATGGAACATGATGACATATCCACAGCACATTGAAATGTGCCGTGAGATGGGATTAGCTTACGTGCCTCCAGCGAAAAACGATGAAGATGTTCGACTAAACTCTGGGCTTACTAAACAGAAAATCTCTACTGAGGTTGATGTTGTGATGACTCAAAATTTTGAGGCAAATGCTAAAGCTTTTGATAAAGAAGATGTGTTTATTGACCATCTTGGCGAGACAGTATCTGACATGAAAATTAAGTCAGATGAAATGGAAAACTGGCCTGATAACAGGCGAGCTGTTTATGAAGGCATGTCTACTTTTGGAAGTTTTTATACTTTAGAAATTCAGAAGTTTGTCACTAATGCTAAAAAGACAAAGCTCGATATTACTCAGATGGGTAAAATGGATGCTAAGTGGAGCGAAATGCCAAGAATCTCTAAACCTTATTTTGAAACCCTAACGCTTGAACCAACGATGGTTTTGTTTCAAGATATGCGACTGGCCAATATTCAGAAACAACCTGGAGTTGCTTTTGCTCGTATTATTTCTGACGCTGAAGGACAGACACGTTATGGTGGATGGGATCGATGGAAGGATGTTCCAACAAAAACAAATACACAGATTAATTCTGAATTAACTGAAATACTTACAATGTACCGAAGTGACTATTCAATTTCTTCAACTCTTTCTGAAGGTGAAATTGAAGAAGTTTGGGTAATGCGATCACTACCTTTTGGTAATGAGCTAACTATTTATCTTAACGGTGTTCCAATGCTACCGATTAAAACTATCGGTTTAAAAGACCCTAAAACTGGACGATATAAAATCTCTGCATTTCCACTAACTACTGTCTCACCATCTGGTCTATACCCAATTGTTAAATGGGACAAGATGCGAATTCCTAACTTTGGTATTGCTCGCGGCACTCCTGGTGATGCTCAGTTTGACCAAGAAACTTTGGACACTTGGATTAAAATAATGTTTAAAAAAGCTTTACGATCTACAGATCCTCCGCTTGGAAACAGAAGTGGGATGCGTGTCACTTCTGACATGATTGGTCCAAAGAAAATAGTTTCTGGTATTCGTAAAGATGACATCTTCCCAATCCTTCCAGACACACTTACTCAAGGAGTTACTAATGGAGAGTTCTCATTTTATGAAATGATGAAAAAGGAGCTTGACGAGAAAAGTTCAACTAGAGAATTTTCTGGGCAAGGAGGTAAGACTCAGACTGCTACAGAGTTTACTGAAAACCGAAAATCACAACTACTTCGATTCTCTGCACTTATTGATGGTGTAATTCGAGGAGAGGCAGACCGAGCTGAACTACGTGTCAAAAACTCTATCCTTCCTTTCTGGTGTAAAAGGGAATACTCAAACAATCCTGTAGATACTAAAGCAGTAAAAGGAGCTGTAAAAACAATGAAGGAAATCTTCCGAACTGTAACTGTCAATAAAAATGATGGAAATAGTAAAGCTAGTTCTATTATTGAAATTGGGGAAAATAAAGAAAGTTCATTTGATGTACTTGGACGACAAGACAAAATCGAAAAAGAGGAAGGTAAAAAAGTAAAGATCACAAAATTCGATCCTGAAATGTATAATTTTATGGATACTATTTTCTACTGGGATGTAAAACCTAGCGAGCGAGACGATGACACTTTAAAACTTCTTACATTCAAGCAAAATATTGCTGACGCTATTAATCTATTCCAGATTACTCCTTCACAAAACGAAAATCTTAAAAAGAAATTTGCTTCTGTTACCGGTGAAGACTATGACACCTGGTTTGGTTCACAAGGATTTGACGTACAACAAGCCATGGGATCAGTACAAGAATCAGTTCCTAATCAAAGTGGATTAAATGCTGACAGTATGAATCCACCAGCGCAACAAGCCGTACAAGCAGGAGCTGATAGTGGGCTGTAAGCCATTATCCACAAAGTAGTATACGTTTTCTCTAAAACGTGTGATACAATCTAGAAATGGGCAACCAAAAAGAGAAATCCATTGATAAAGAACAAAATTCTGTTGATGAAATCACTAGAAGGATAGATGCTTTAGCTAATCCTCTAAAGATTATAAATTCTGATGATTTTGTCCTTGCCCTTTTAAAAGGTAAGTCACCTAAGTATCATGTAAAATTTGCGGCTTGGTGTCGTAATACATTGGACAGTCCATATTATCAAGATATGGCTGATGCTTTGTTGTCTGTCTATGCTATTAGTTTACTTACTAGTAGCAGCGAATTCACTGATGAATTTGTAAAAGGCCAAGCAAATAATGTCTTATTTATAGGGGAAGAGATGGCGAGATTATCAAACATAGATGCGTTTACTGTAGAAGAAGATAAAAATTAATATTATATTATGAAATACTACGATGAAGATGGAGAAGTAGTTGAAGCTTTTAGTAAAGAAGAATTTGATACAAAGCTAAAAGAAGCTAGTACTGAATCTGCTACTAAACTAAAAACAGCTGAAGATTCTCTTAAAGAAAAAGCAGCTGAGTACGACAAGTTAAATGATTTGCATGAAGCAAAAAAGACTTCGTATACTGAACTGCAAAACAAAACTAAAGATGACGGGAAAAAATACCAAGAAGTTCTTGATCGTGACAAAACAGCTTATGACGAATCTGTAGATGCAAAAATTAAAACAATTGCAGGAGACGATAAAGAATATGCAGCAGAACTGAAAAAGCAATTAGAAGCGGGGGTTGGTGTTCAAACTATTGACGCAGCAGAAATTGAAAAGCAAGTTGCAAAAGCAGCGGCTTTAACTAACATTGAGCTCGAGCGAGAGGTGAGTTCACCATCAGGAGGAGGTGGAGGAGCCCCTATTTCTCCAGACGGATCACCAGTTAATTTTACTGAAACTACAGAAGGAATAGATACCGTAGATGCCTTTAGTGACATGATGGGATTACCAGCAGAAGAAGCAGCTAAATAATTATTATGACACAAGTACCAGAAGAAAATAAAGTACCGACAACACCTCAGCCTGACAACGCTTTGATGGAACGTCTTGAGGCCATGGAAAATGGACTCAAGGTTAATCTTGAGAAAAGTCAAAAACAAGTTAAAGAACTTAGTGACAAAGTAAATTCTTTAACAAAAGGAAACAATCAAGTAGAAGACGATATTATTGAAACAGCGCGCAAGAGTGCTCACATTATGCAGCTTCCTGTTATTGAAGGAGCTCCAATTATCGCTTCAGTCATTTCAGCAGTTCATGGAATAAAAGGAATGGAATTGGTTGCTGATGTAAAAAATGCTGATGGAGATAAGTTCAAAGTACCTTACGGTTGTGACGTTAGGAAACTTGATTTTGCTAACGTAAATTTAAAAGATTTTTACAAAACTTCCTACGAAAACTTAAATTCAGAAAAGTTTGAATTAGTAGATATTGACAAGAGTGACCTGACTGGAGCATCTAAAGTTAATAAAGGAGAAATAGTTTCTCAAGGTTCACCAGTTCCACAAATTGACCGGTCTACTGGTTCACCTGTATTTACTGGTAAAAAAGTTCGAACAGTAGTACTAAAAGATGTCCGTGATTACACAATTAAGTTTAATGACAAAAAGTTCACATTTACAAATGAAGACCTTGCGAGTATTCGCATGTAATTAATTAAAATATATTTTATGGAAAAAGCAACTTACAACGAAATGACCAAAACTTACCGTGTCGATAATGAAGATGGAACATTCGATACTTACACACCAGCACAGTACGCTGAAAAATTTGGAGCAGTACCAGCAGAAGTTGAAGATGTAACTGACATCGAAGAAGAGGTTTTAGACAACGATTCATCAGCTGGTTCAGAGGATGATGAAGAAACAGTAACCTCAGTAGACGGAACTGTAACTGTCCCAGTTTCAGAAATCGAAGCCGGACTAAAAGCGTTTGAAAACCTATCACCTGAAGAACAAGCTAAAGTAAAAGCTGATCAAGAGGCTGCAGAAGTCGCTCATGTTGGAGTAGACCTTGCTGCTGAAGGACAAGATACTACTGTAGTAGAAACCCTCGATGTCCCAGCACAAACTGGTCAACTTTCTACAAATTCTCCAGTTTCAACAAGTGGTGTGGTAAACGAAGATTATTCAGGACCAGGTAATCAATCATAATTATGACAACAGAAACACAAGACGACGGACAGATTTCAGAAGTACAGGCAGAAATCTTTAATCGACAAGCTTGCGAAATGGTTTCCATTTTCTTTAAGGAATTAGCAACAATTACGTCAGAAGAAATCTATCAAGCAGCTTCTAAAGGAGAAGGGTCAAGTGAAGTTTTACTAGAAGTGGTAAATCGAGTGTTTACTAAATTCATTGAGAATGGAGAAGGAATACCACGAGTGTACTTTGATTCTTATGCACGAACTGTAGATTCATTCGTTCATACCTTCAAACTCAATATCACAAATAGGTTGGAGATGAATTCTGAGAAGCTAATTGTTCAAGCTCTTGGAAAAGACGGAGAAGAAATCAGCTACACAGACATTGCTAAAGCAACACAACCAACGGTAGAAACTGAACCAGTAGAAACTGTTAAAGAAGAAGCTTAAACACCTTACCAAGTAAAACACCTTTGCATTATTTGCAAAGGTGTTTTATAATGTAATCACGTTCGGTAAGCGGAAACGAAATACAGCTTGTATGTTGGTGACTGACAAATAGTTACAAGTTTTAGTTTTGACGCTTATTAAAATAACTCATAAATAATTTATGGTTTCTCGACACAATTCCGCAGGAGCAGGTTCTTCACTGAATATTGCTTACGCGAAAAAGGATGCCTCAATCGTCCTTGAGCCAAATGAACTTTTGACTCTAAACGCTACTGGAGAACTTATTCCAGCAGTAACCGCTTCTCTATTCGTAGTAGGAGCAAACCTTACTAGCATTATCGCTACAGATGATAACTATGCTACTACTGATCCAATTCAGTATGACAAAGCTCTAAGTGGTGATGAATTCATCATGGCAGTAAACGATGCTAATACAGCTGGTTTTGTAGCTGGTGTTAAGCGAGGTATTGTTGATTCAAAGACAATCAAAGCTGCTGCAGCAGGAACAGACGAAGGTCTACTAGTTCGAGTTATTTCAGTTGATACTGTAAATGACCTAGCTGTAGTTGAACTTATTACTAGCCTAGATGCTGGCACAGTCACATCTTAATTCTACATATATGATTAATCCAGTAAATCCAGGAAACAAAAATGTAAAAGCATTGTCAACAATGACTCTACCTGAGTTGTTTGACTTGCGAGAACGACTGTACATGAAACGTCTCATGAACAGTGACACAATGAAGGATAGCTCACAGCTATCAAAAATCTTCCGAAACGATCCATTTATGGCGGGAGAAGGTCTTCTAAAGACTTACACTGAAAAAGATACGCAGACATATGGTACAGCTCAACCAGAGGGTACTACAGGTCAGCTTGTCAAATTCGGTATCGGACGAACATTGAACTTTACTTTTGTTGATTACGGTAACGCGACTACCCTTACAGGTAAGGCTCGTCACTTCAACAAGAATCGTGATTTCATCAACACTATTGATATCCCAATGATGTTGCAGAATCGTCGAGTTCTAGATGGTACTCACCTCCTAACATTTGCGTTTGATGCGTCTTACGTAAACATGGACACGAATACTGTTGACCTTACAGTTATTGATGGACTATCTCTTATCAATGCAGGTCACACGACTGCACAGACTGGAGAGACTTTCACAAACGTCATCACAGGAAACCCTGTATTTGGTAAGGCTGGTCTACTAGTAGGTGAAACTGTTCTACGAAATAACACGATTGATGGGTACGGAGCGCTAGGTTCTATCTCACCAAACATGATTATTACTTCAACTGATCCAACTCAGCTGTACAACGTAGATCAGATTACTAAGTCTAGTACTGAAGTAGGACAAGATAACTCAATGGTTATCAATGCACTTAAAAAGTACGAACACATCGCACTTTCTAAGTTGGACACAGATGCAACAGGTTCTCGTGTTACAGCGAAATCTGACATGTGGTTCCTTGCAGACAAGAACCTACTTGAAGCAGTTTATTGTCAAGCTATTGCGATCTCAAACGGAGCTCCTGTAGAAGATAAACTGAAGGGATATGCGGGTATCAACGATATCACTTTCCCATCATTTGGTGCTTGGATCTACCGATTCATCACACCGATTGGTCTTGCCGGATCAAACCCAGCTTAATCAATTTAAGCAAAGGCACTACATCTTAAAAAAGATATAGTTTAAAACACCTCGACTAATCAGTCGAGGTGTTTTATAATAAAGGCATGAAAACCGTCTCATCAATTTTTAGTGCAGCAATGGTTCCTTTTGCATCAGCAAGAAGTAGTTCTATCAAATCTATACCAGCTATTGTTAACGGAGCTATGTCGGCAACTTTGTCTGAAATAACATTACTGGAAAGTAAAAGCGTCATCCCTTTGATCCCAGCTCTTTTTTATGGAGATAATTTATACTCAATTCCTCAAGATGAGATAGATGAGATTATTAGTGTTGCTCCAATGAAAGAAGCTTCTGGCAGAAACTTTATATACGGAACAGATAACCCTGGGGCAAACTTTCCTGGCACTTACTACCCCGGACAAAACATGCCTTACGGTGACGTTAGACAGCATATCTCAATGGAGTATCGCGGAGGTATTCAGTATCTAAAAATTAGTCAGCCTCTTTCTAGTATTGGCCCGCTTACAATTTCTAACTGTGACAGCCTTACTGGTATTACAGCTTCTCTTGATGCAAACAATCTTGCACTAAACTCTATCTACGCTCAGGAAAACTCAGCGATTGATTTTGATTTAGGTTTTGCTAACCTTGATGGAAAAATTACTTTTGCAATTGACTCTCTTGATATCTCTTCTATTACCAGAGACGGAACTGTTCAAGCCTCAGTGTTTGTACCAGAAGCTTTAGTCGGAAAGTTGACTAATTTAACTATGGTCCTAGCTGATGAAGTTGGATTTACAAACACAGCAACAATGGTTGCTACATCAAATGCTTTTGGAGGTCCATTCTCATACGGATGGCAGCCAGTACGATTTGATTATCGTAGTAAAGTTGAAGCTGGGACATTTGTTGAAACAGCGATTACTCACTTTAGTATTGATTTAATCCACACTCTTACAACCGCTGTGACAGGAGTTAAGATCGATAGCATTAAAGCGTACAAAGGACTCGGCTACGAACTGAATTACTACAATCAAAAACATTTTAAAAGTACTGCAGGTGTCTTCTTAGCAGAAGCATCTAATGTAAGTGACATAGTTATCTGTGATAAAAAAGCTGCAGAAATCCTAGTACAAGAATGTCGAAAGTTGATTGACTATGAGCTTCGAGGAACTGATGGTGGGCAACAATACAATTTAGCTGAAAGAAAGCTATATGGAGTATTTCCAAATCCAGGTCTGTATGAAAACTACAAAATAGATAGACCTTCTGAAAAGCTGCCAATAATCAGCACTTACTAACATGGCAGAAAAATTTCTTCTAACAACTACATACAAAGGTTACGCTAACAAACCAGAGCCGACTAACTTGGACCCAGCTTTTATTGTTGAGGGTTCTCAGAATGTAATGATTAACCTTGACGGAAGTATTGGTTCTCGTAAAGGAGCAAGCACTATTGCTACTGACATTACAGAAGTTTCTGAAGCTATAACAGCTCGAATGGATTGGAAGACATCTCGAGGTGACTATTTTACTTTGGTTAGATACGGTCAAAATCTTGATATCATTTTTCTAGATACTGATAAGGTATTAACTACTTTAAATATTTCAACAACAATACCTGTAGGTTCTTCTGCCGGTTCTTTTGATGTTGTTTTTGATAAGACAAGAGTTTTAGATAAAATGTTGTTTGCGAATGGTACGCACCAGCTTTCTACATGGTCCGGTGCTTTTACTAAAGTTTCAGCAGTAACCACAGATACAATGACTGTTGCAGCTAGTACTTGGGGAGCAAAAGGTTTTGCTGTTAGCGGTACTTTAAGGTGTGAAGGAGTTACATACACATACACTGGTGGAGGAGCTACAGGAACATTAACCGGAGTTACTCCTGACCCTACTCCAACTCTTAATAAATACGCTTTTGAAGCGGTATTACTAGAAACATTGACTGACGTACCCACAACGTACGAAATTGATTATCTTGGTATTTATCGAAACCAAAATTATTTAGGAAGTGATACTAGTCGTGAAGTTTTAGTGTCTAGTGGTATTAATTACACTCTTTTCACAATACCAGCAACACGAGCAGCTGGTGATCCAAATGAATTCTTACTCGACGACAACTCGAAAGGATTCATGGCAACCAAAAATTCTATGCTTATGTTTGGTTCGAATGACACTGTAATGGAAGTTAGATACGTGCTTTCTTCTGACCAAACTAGAGAAGCGTTTACTGTTGACCACGTTATTAATGGTGATAACCAGGGGGCTCTTTCTGCGAATGGTCGAGTTTCTGTTGGCGGGAATATCTACTACATCAACCGCGATAAACAAATGGATATTATTGAGATTGGTTCAACCCTGACTCAAAGCCTAGATATCAACCCTTCTGAGTTAGTTCAAAATGACTTTGACAGTTTTGACTGGACTGATTCTCAGCTAACTTACTGGCAAAGGCATATTATATTAGTTGTTCCAAAGCAAAACACAATGCTAATGTTTAACCTAGATCAAAAGCTATGGCAGTCTCCTCAAATATTTACAAATATTGACTTAGGAAGTGTTTCTGTATCTGACGACAATAGACTCATTGGTCATTCATATTCAAAGAATGTTTCCTATGTCTTGTTTGACGAAACTACAGATAATGACTTAGGAGTAGCTATCCCAACCAAAGCTATTTTTGCTTACAATAATTATGGGCAAAGAGCGGCTAACAAAGATTTCTCACTTTACTACCAAGACGGATATATAACTTCTGGTGGGGAACTTACTCGTACAGTTAAGTATGATTACACTGGTGCAGAAGGTGTTGTGTCTCGAACTTTTAAAGGAATTGATACAAAGTTCTTACAATTTAACGAAGAAAATGCTGGGATAGGTCAAGCTGGTATTGGTGAACGTGATTTATCTGGGGGATCACTTGAAGTCGCTAGTCTAGATAAACGCTTTAGGTATGCTAATCCATTTGTTAGAAAAGATTTCTATGAATTACAAGTGTCTTATGAACAAAAAATCCTTGGTGCCGCTTGGAGGCTTGTGGCGCATGGTCCTGATGTAAACATTAATCCAGATGATATTAATGACATTATTCAAGAATAGTGTGATAATATATCTGTATGTCATTTAAGTTCATCCAACTTCCACCATTACCTCTAGAAGCTTTTCTAAACAGCACTGACACAAGCTTTAACATTACGGGCTTTATTTATAACGATGGTCTTACTCTTGTAGAGCCTGCTGATATTGGTGATATTTGTTATGCAACAATTGAACCTCGTACACCACGAGAAGAACTAATTTCTTTTACAATTGATAGTATAAACGCAGCTGGAGTGGGTACAGTTACAGCAGTACGAGGGCTTTCACAAAAATCTCCATACGGAACAGGTGGAGCAACTTTTGAACACCAAGCTGGATCTACAGTTGTTTGTTCAAACAACCCTGGATTGTTTGACAAGCTTGCGGTTAAATCTAATGATGAAGTTATAACTGGTACTTGGACATTTAATATATCTCCAATCTCTAACTCTGCTACACGAGCTACAGAAGCTATTCTTGGAAATTCAAAATTAAGTGTGGCTCCATCAACAAACCTTGGTGCAGCAACAATAACTATTGCTACTCCTAGCGTTGTGTCTAATACTGCCCACGGACTTATCGCAGCAGATTCTGTTGAATTCACTACTGACGGGGCACTCCCAACAGGGCTTCTTGCAAGTACTACTTACTTCGTAATTGCCACAGGACTTACTGCTAACGCTTTTCAATTAGCTCTAACAATTGGTGGAGACGCAATCAACACTTCAGGCACACAATCAGGTGTCCATACGCTGTTTCGAACAACAGCGGTATCAGTAGGAAATGATGACCCAAGAGTACCCACTGCCGATGAGAAGGCAGCTATGGCTGGAGAAGGTGGTACTCCATCAGCTACAAATAAATACAAATTAAAATCAAATACAAAAACAGCTGGAGCAACCATCGCTGGTGCAACACTACCCGTTCCTGTTTACCAAAATAAAACAGATAATGAGTTTTATGCTTGTGACGCAAATGACACAGATGCAATGAAGTATCTTGGCTTTGCTATATCAGACGCAGACGATGGTGAAGATATTGAGGTGCAATTCACAGGTGTTGTTTCTGGTTTTACAAGTTTGGCAGAAGGAGAAAAATACTATGCACAAGATACGGTTGGTACAATTGGCACAGCTCCTGGAACTAACGAAGTTTTAGTAGGTATTGCAATAAGTGAAACAGAGCTTCTAATCCAAAAAGGTAGAAGAATTAAGAATGGGAATACGAACATATCGGCAGTTACTGCATCAGGTTCTGAAGTTATAACTTGTGGGTTTAGACCAAGTAGGATTCGTGTTTTGGGAACTGTTGAATATATTACTGGGGAATACAGTTATATGGACTTAACATGGTCTAATTCGACACTAAAAGCAGTGTCGTCTGGAAATGACATAGTTGTAGGGGAGGCAAGGTTGTACCGTGGTTCTGCTTATTTAGAATTTACAATTACATCTGTAACAGATACTGGGTTTACCATCACTTACACAGAAAATAGTTCATTTTCTGTGGATTCCGGTTGGTACTCATGGGAAGCAGAAGGAGAAATATAAAATATATGGCACTCACTACAACACAAAAAGCTAGAACAGCAGAAATTGCCAACCAATCATTTGTTACTGATAAAAATCAGAAGTCTTTTAATGTAGACAAAGTTGCAGACGCTCCAGCTCGAGGCCTAGTCACATCTGACTCGGCTTCTAAAACTGTTGAAAATTCTCGTAATACTTTAAACGAGCTTGGTTCTAATACCGGTTCTACTACTACTGGAGGTAAGGCAGATCAGCTATCTGGACTATTCGAACAGATTTCAAATCTACGTGGACAGCTTACTACTGCTAAAGAAAACGAACGGCTTGAAAAAGAACGGGCTACAGATACTGAATTGCAAACAAAACTTGGGGCAGCTGGTAATTCTGAAGAGGCTGACGCTAATGCCCCGACTGATTTAAGTAAAAGTATTAACGCTATCAACGGAGATGGTGATACAAGTGGTATTGAAGACCCTGTAATGGCGGCAACGACTCAGACTACTTTAAATAAACTTTCACTAATTGAGCAGCAATCTACTCGTTTAAACGACTTTGCTAAAACAATGAGTGAATATTCACAAGCAGACGTTAATGATATTAACGCTACAGCAATGAGGTCTGTAGAACGGGAAATAGCTGAGAACGCTAGAGTACAGCGAGCAATGGAATTTGCTGGGGTTGTTGCTGGTCGAGCTCAAATGTCTCCAAGAGTTGAAGGTTCACTTATAAATGAAATCATTAGAGACGGACTTGATCGAATCAACGTCATTGAAGACAATAAAACCACAGCTATCCGAGCTGCACGTAAAGCTGAATCAGAATTTAACTACCAACTGTTTACTGACAGTGTTGATTTAGCTAAAGAATACAATCAAGAAATTGAGGACAGTGTTACAGCTCTTAAAGCAGAAGTTCGACAAGCTGAAAAAGATGATCAAGACAAACTTGTGTTTGCTCAAGATCAAGAAGAACGAGATGCACTTATCCTTGCCGGTGAGCTTATTGATGCAACACCAGAGCAAATCAACGCTGCAGCGATGGCAAACAACATCGACCCATCTTTACTATCTAAAGCAGTCGGTGACGCTAAGTTCGAAGCCGAGGACCGAACTTTCAACAATGCAAAAAATGCTCAAGACTTGGTAAGTGGAGCCCTTACTATAGAAAACAAAAGAGCTGATCTTTCTAAAAAATACAATGACATTCGTAACGGAAACGGTTCAGAAGATTCTATCGATATTCCTGATGATATTTTAAGAGGATTTAGAACAGCAGGTTTATCTCTTCAAGACTCTGAAGCAGAGTGGCAAACAATGGAAAAGTTTGGTTTAGATGGTTCTGTTACAATTTGGTTAGAAGGTGGTTACGAAAAAGATCAAGTCAAAGGTTTAGTTTCTGCTTTTGAAGCCAGCCAACGACCAAAAGCAGATGACATTAATCCCAACCCTCAAACATCAGCAGAGATTAGATTAAATGCTGTAATTGACCAATGGGAACCAAAAGACAAAAGAACACCAACCCAAAAGAAAATGGATTCTCTTCCTCAAGCGACGATTTCAAACCCTGACACTTTCTTTAGAAACTAATAAATATGGCAACTCTCGAAGAAATGCGACAAAAGAGAATTGAAGAAACTCGACAACGGAGAGAAACCAGTGTTATTCCAGACGCTCAAAAAGAAATACAAAGAATTAGAGAAAGTCGAACAAGTAGTTTTTCAAAACCTGCTCCAGACACAACAGAAGACCTCCTTCCTGACGACAGTTCAGCTGGAAAAGCCTTTAGGCGGTCAGCTACAGTTAATGCACTACCAACTCTTGGAGGTATTGGAGCCGGGGCGGCGACTGGGGCTGCAGTAGGTACAGTAGCTGGACCACTTGGAACTATTGCTGGGTTTATTGGTGGAGGTATTGTTGGTGCTATATTTACAAAGAAAGCTCAAGACGAGGTTCTTGAGGTTGTTAAAGGTGAAGAATGGAAACGTAATCTTGACCAATCAATAGCAGAAGATCGACAAAATCACCCATACGCAACTTTGGCAGGAGAGGCAGCACCAGCTCTTTTAACATTTCGGCCAAGTCCTACTACATTAAAACAAGCGTTTAATTTAAGTAAAAAAGTTTTAACTGACCCTAAAGATGCTGCTAGGTATACAAAAACTTTGGAAGGTAAAACTGAATTAGATGCTCTTATGAATGTTGCCATTGGGGCAGGTGTTGACGTCTCACTTGAAACATACCAACAGGCTCGAGAGGGTGATTTTAACGCTTTAAGAATTATTGGTTCAGCTGTTATCGGAGGGGCTATTTCAGACCCGAACCGAATTGGTTTAAAACTAGGATTTAAACCATCTGGAGATGCTGTAATAGAAGAATATAATGAGTTTGGGTCAAAGACAGAAGCTGCTAGAGTAGTGACTAATGGTGATATACCTATGATAGACCGAAGCACTGATGCTGTGGTTCTTGAGCGTAAAGAACGACGTTCTATCCTTACAGGACGATCTGAAGAAAATCGATTTGATAACCCTCGTATTCTTAGAGCCGAACAAATTGCTGGAACTATCGATAAAAACGTAACAGCTGACAGTAATTTAAACGTGTACCGGTTAGATGGAAGAAGTGGAGAATTAAGCGTTGGAGAAAGAGTGACTGCAAATCCCCATATCGCTGATGTGTATGGAGGTAAGGTTAATCCTCAAGCAGTCATGCGAGCTGGTGATTTAGTGCGTACGAGCAGAGGAGATTATCTTTATGTACCAAAATCAGCAATAGAAGGAAACCCTAAATTACCACCAGTATCGTTATCTGTTGATAAAAATATACGTGGACAGGTTACTAATCGTGAAAAATTAGAAGCTAAAGCAGCTAAAAACAAAGGTAAAGAAGCTATTCGTCAACAAGAAGCTCCTGCTAAATTGCAGAAAATAAAAGATGACCTTGCTATTAAACAGCAAGAAACAGCTGACAAACTTGCGGTTGAGTCAGAAGCTAAAAAAGTAAAACTTGAAGCTAGTATAAAGAAAACTCAAGCTGAGGAAAAAACTGCTGTAGCTGCTGAAAAAGCAAAGGTTAAAAAAGAAGAGGCTGTAATTACGAAACGGCTAACTAAAGATAAAGCGGATATTGATGCTCGAAGGCGGAAAGAACTTGCTGAGGAAAGTATTGCTCATCGTAATCGTCTTAAAAAAGCCAATACAGACAAGCAGAAATTAAAGGAGGCAGTTCGTTTTGGGAATAAACAAGCTAGCATTAGGTCTAAAGCTACTAAAGATAAAATAAAATTAAAGGTAGCGTCTGACAAAGTTGTAGCTAAAATAGTTGACGGGACTTCTGAAATTAGTAAAACTGCTCAAGCAAGTGTCATTAAAACACGGGCAGAAATTAATGAGCTAAAAAACACCGCACCTAAACCAACTAAAGCTATTGTAAAAGATAGGATTGATGTTAAAAAAACTTCTCAAACCAAACCTAAATTACAACAATCTGAAACAAATACACCAGCACCTGAACAAACAACTCTAATTGGAACAAAGAAAGTTGAAACACAATCACTAATCAAGAACGCTGTAGAAGAAGCTCGTGGGTTTGTTAAAGCTGCTCAAGATGCTGGAGATGAATCAGTCACTACTCAGATGGGAACAACTTTTGTAGAACAAAGAAAACTTGCGGCCGAATTCTTAGCTAAAAAAGGATTTGAGAAAGGTCTACGAGAAGCTATTGATATGACTGATGTTGAACTTTCAAAACTTGGAGTTGACCGCGCAGCTTTATACGAAAGGTTTTCTAAGACAGCTATTGAAAACGATCAGTTTGTGGTATTCCGAGATCAGCTTGAGGAGCTGTCTATAAAGGTTGGAGACACACAAAGTGTTGATGCTCAAGGATTGTCTCTTTCTAGAATGGCTACACAGAATGATCCATTTAGAAGGCTTGTAGCACTTCGAAAGAAAATGATTGATAACGAAAAGTCTAAACGAGGTACTGTGTTTACAGACGAAGTAGATGAGCTTTATGCTATGCTAAAAACAGCAGGTAATTTAGAAGATGTACAAAAAGTTATTAAAGATAATCTCTGCACTAAATAGGTATGGCTACTCAAATTTGCATCACTCCAACCCAGGAAGAAAAGCTTAAAAAAGCTATTGCTAATGGTGAATTTTCGTTGGAAAAGATTCAAAAAACTAAGTCGTCAGCTGAACGTATACAGCTTATTGATGGGTTTTTAGACAACCCTGATATATCTAAAAAAGTGGTCAGGGAAATGGAAAAAAGAATTAATTCAAAAAAAGATGACATTTTTGAAAATTATATTAAAACAAAGCTTACTTCTGTTCCAGAGAGTACTAGAAAAGGCACACTAAACCGATTTAAAAAGATGAAGGATGTTTTGGGTGCTAAAGAAGAAAAAGACTTTGTAGAAGAGCTTGTAGCTCATAAGTTTGGTGCATATATCTCTAAAGAAGAAGCTAATAAATTTGAGAAATTAACTACTGAAGCAATTGTTTTAAGGGAAAAGATTGATCCTAACGCTCAAGATATTACTCCTGAATCAAGGGAGTACGGGGCAAAGTTAGTTGAACTAGAAAATGCTGAATCAAGAATACTTGTTCAAAGAGAAGGTTTCAGCTTTAAAGATTACCAAAAATTATCTGGTCAGAAAGGTGGCGAAGCTGTTGCGGGATGGTCAAAATATTTAGCTAACGCTACAGTTGAAGCATCAGCATCAAGTAGGTCTTTTCTTGCAACCGGTGATGTGTCAGCTTTGTTCCGGCAATTGTGGAAAATATTTTCTTCAGGAGTAACAGAAAGTACATTGTCTTTTGGGCAAAAAAACGACAATCTTAAAATTTGGTGGGAAGCTGTAAAAGTAACCGGAATGGCTATTAAGCAGACTTCAAAATACGGAGATGAGCGAGTGTATGATGCTGTCCGAGCTGAGGTTTTATCTCATCCAAACTCTTACAATGGATTGTATGACGCTGCAGCCAACAGTTATGGTTTAAAAGTAAGTGCTGAAGAACAATTTCCATCTTCTGTACCTTCTGAAATTTTTGATAAATTTAGCAAGAAAGGTAACGTCTTTAAAATTTCTGAAGTTGCTTTTAACGCAGCTATCTTAAAAGCTCGTTTTGATTTAGCTAATACTACAATTGCTACTCTTAAAAAAGATTCAAACATGATGGATCCTGATATCGCAAATGCTGCAGGAGAATTTGTAGCTGCATTTACAGGTCGAGGAGGATTGGGTCCATTAGAAGGAAAAGCGGCAACTCTTTTAAACAAAATATTCTTTGCTCCAAAGTATGCTTCTTCGCAATTCTCTCCTTTGTTTCAAATTGGTACAGGGTTAACCACAAGAGCTGATAATCTTGCTTCACGTTTAGCAATGAAAAAGAACATGGAATTCATTATTGGGTCAGTAGGTATGTTAGTTGCAGCAGAATCAGCCCGTTCGTTTATTATGGGGGATGAAGCGGATTACCAATCACCACTAAACCCATTAAGTAACCGTTTTGGTCGAGTTACTTTTCCTAACACAAACACAACTATTGATTTAACTGGTGGGAATCGATCTGTGGCCACTTTGATGGGTAATATTCTATCAGATAGATATTACGATGGCAGGCTTGGAGTCTGGAGAGATAAAAGTTTTTTCCAGCAATCTGACGGTAGTGCTATTTATGATTTTGCAGCAGGTAAGGTTGCACCGGTACCAGCTGTAGTTCTTGATCTTCTTGAAGGAGAACACTTTGGCGGTAAGGAAATTTCTACAAAAGCAATTGTAAAAAACTTGATTACACCAATCACTGTTTCCAACGTCGTCACAGAGAGTATGTTAAAAGAAGACATGTCAGCGGCTCTTCTTGTATTAACAGCAGAAAGTCTTGGGTTTGGATCTGGAGACATGCGATTTAGACCAGGTAACAAAGAATGGAAAGCTTTGCTCAACAGTGACGAAAAAGCTTACTGGAAAGCTGTGGATCAACTTTGGACTGAAATTCAAACTGAATCTAAAAAACTACGGTCTAATGAAGCCTTTCAAGCTTTGACAGCAGATCAACAAACAGAAAAACTTGAGCGTATTTACAACATACGACTTAAACGAGTGATTAAACAGCAAGAATTTAGAGAAATTTCAGCAGAAAAACTTGCAGAAATGGAAGCTAAAAATGATTAACTACTCTATTAAAGCTAAACATATGTGGTATACTTTTAGTATTAATAAGCCAGTTAACATTTAATTATATTATGCGAAGAATCCAATCACAACCAGTATTTACCGGAATATCAGCAGCTGCTACATCAGTACCATTTTTGGTAGAAGACTTTCGTCATTTAGTAGTTCACTTCCTACTTGTTGGAGCTACATCTACTTTCAAAGTAAAAGTAAGTAATGCTAAGGATGAAAAGAATGTTGATTTTACTGCTGCATCTACTGTAGATAACCCTTGGTACTACGCTGACTTGAAAGGTCTTGGTGATGGGGCTTCGACAGTGACTGGCGCAACTGGCTTTTCTACTACAACAGAAAGCAGTCACAAAGCTTATGCAATCAATGTTGACATGGCTAAATGGGTTGGTGTAGAAGCCTCTGTGCTCTCTGCTGGGACCGCTTCTGTTATACTTTCATCAGCAACTAACGAGTAATTATTATGTTTGAAAATCTAACTACTAAAAAGCAAGCTGAAGCTGAAGTAGTTCGGTTAGAAAGCATTGCTAAAAATTTAGAGAAGAATACTAAAGACTCTCAAATTCAAATTGACAGAACCTTGGCTGAGGTTGTTCGATTAGAGGGTGTCGCTAAAGATTTAGAGGAAAGCAATAAACAAGCTCAAGTTGATTTTGAAAAGTCTATTGAAGCTCAATCTGTCCTACTAAAGAAAGCTGAGGAAGATACCGAGGTTGCTAAAGGTGTACTTACTGAACTAAAAAGTAAAATAACAATAGCTCAAGAAGAAAAGACTGATGCTGAAAAGATACAGAATAATCTTAAAGAGGAAATTGATGCTATTCAGGAAGTCATTCGTGGAAAACATGGAGTATTGGAATATATTGATGCTGATATAAAAAGTAGGAAAAAACAGTTTGAAAATGACAAAGTTACTGCTTCTAAAGAAATGCAGTTAATTAAAGACTGCGTTGTAGAAAAAAGAGAAGAACTAACTACCACAGAAAACAACATGGCTCTTATTGTGGCTAAATTCCAAAGAGAAAAAGTCCTACTTCAATCTGATATTGAAACACGGGTGGTAAACATTAAAGCTGGTGAAATAGCTAGTAAAAAGGCTTTAAACGCTGCTCAATTAGCAGAAGCACGGCAAGCTGTTGCTGAGAAAGCTACAGTATTAGCTGAAGATAATTTAATTAAGTTTGATATCTTGACGGACAAAGCAAAGGAAGACTTTGAAACAGCCACTTCAGAACTAGCTACATTAGAAGTAGAAGTGAAAGCTCTTACTATC
>TARA_R110000851_G_scaffold323249_2_pt1 | contig 21342 bp, 21 predicted proteins | sample TARA_R110000851 | Tara Oceans TARA_R110000851 (sample SAMEA4397627) | marine metagenome | biome: Polar Biome; feature: [DCM] deep chlorophyll maximum layer (ENVO:01000326); material: water (ENVO:00002006), including particulate matter (ENVO:01000060) such as... | depth 17 m
TGCCCAATAATAACGAGAGCATGCCAAAAGGAATGGCGTTGATGCCGTTGCTCGCTCGGACGTGGCCAAGCACCCAGACTTCCCAGCCCGCAATCAGCCCGGCCAACAACGCGCCCAGGCCAGCGCCCCACCAGAGCGCCCCGACCGGCGGCCGCAGGCGCCGCCAGCCCAGCCACACGAAGGCCGCCAGCAAGGGCCAAAGCGGCAACCACAGCCCGCCCCGCTCAATGGCCCTGGGCCAAGCCCCGGTGCGCGCCGCGTCCGCCAGCCAGATCAACGAGAACGCCGCCAGGGCGGCCAGAAACCAGAGGTCTTCGCGGCTCAGCGGCGTCACCGGTCGGCGCCGCGTAGCGAAAGCCACCAACGCCAGGGCAGCCGACGCCAGCGGCACCACGGCGTAAGCCAAAGGCCAGGCAACAAGCAAAGACAGGAAAGCGGCCAGCACAAGCCCGGCCAGGGAAGAAGAGATCATGGTGGTAGGAAGCGACCGTGCCACAAAGGTTCCAGCGAAAATCGAGCGCAGGCGGCGGGGCTCGGCCTACTACTTATGTTCTTGCTTTCCAGCGAGAGGGGTTTCGGCTTCCGTGCATTACCGCGACGACATAGATGGAAGCCTTCACAGTCGCTTCCGAATATCGTCCAGCGCCTCCTTGGCAGGGCGACCGGGGTTACCATCCGCTTCATAAGCATCAAGCCGCCGATCAAGCTCCACTCTTTGTTCATCCGTAAGAGGTAGCGCCCCCTGGTCAGCCGCAATACTGTCCCAAAGCTCTTCGACAAGATGCATACGCTGCTCCACGGGGAGCTGCCGTAGTGATGCAAGATCCATAAATGCCTCCATTGCAGCGTCCAATATAAATCGGACCTCAACCTGGAACGAGTTTAACAGATATTAGGGCGCGTACGCTTTTATCGGCCAGCGGCACCGCCCATAGGCGCAATCGCCTGGGGCCAGTATGCCCTGGGCCCAAGCAAACGGGATGTCGGCCAGAACGTCAATCGTTGTCAGCGAACAGCTATTGGCCTGTGGGGAGATCTTTCACGATGAGGTGCTGGGTGCCGGGCGGCAGGCCGCCCTTTCGCGGGCGGGGCCCGCTCCCACAATGGCCCGCTCGCACAAGGGATCAACCGGAGGCGCGGGCGGCGGTGTTTTGCGCAGTGGCCTCGGCCATGACGGCTTCGAGGGCGCGGCAGGTCCGGGCGATGTGGCTGTCTTCCAGGGTGGGGTGCACCAGGAACATCAGGCTGGTGTCGCTCAATTCGCGGGCATTGGTCAGCGGCGCCTCCGGCGCCAGGCCCGCGTCCTGGAAGCACTTCTCCAAATACACCTCCGAGCAGGAGCCGGAGAAGCACGGCACGTCATGCTCCAATACGGCGGCGAGAATACGATCTCGGTCCCAGCCGGCGGCCAGCTCCGAGGGTTCCACGAACAAGTAGCACTTATAGCCGGCGTGGCCCACGGCTTCCGGCACGGTGGGCACTCGCAAACCCGGCAGCGCCCGTGCGGTCTCCCAGATGCGCTCACAGTACCCACGGCGCACCCGGGTCCACTCCGGCATGCGAGACAGCTGGATACGGCCAATGGCCGCCTGGATCTCGGTAAGACGGCCATTGGTGCCGAAGCTCTCGTGCAACCAACGGTAGCCGGGCGGGTGTTCGCGTTCGTACACGGCTTCCCAGCTTTTACCGTGGTCCTTATAGCTCCACATCCAGGACCAAAGCGCCCGGTCGTTGGTGGTGACCATACCCCCTTCCCCGCCGGTGGTCATGATCTTGTCCTGGCAGAACGACCAGCAGCCCACATGGCCGAAGCCACCCACCGGACGACCACGCCAGGTGGCGCCGTGGGCCTGGGCGCAGTCCTCGATCAGAAAGAGGCCATGCTGCTCGGCCAGCGCCGCCATGGCGTCCATGTCGCAGGGCCAGCCGGCCAGATGCACGCACACCACCGCCTTGGTGGCCGGCGTCAACGCCGCCGCCACGGTCTTGGCGGTGATGTTCTGGCTGTCCCGGTCCACATCCGCGAACACCGGGCGTGCACCCACATTGACGATAGCCGACGCGGAAGCCAGGAAAGTGCGGGAGGTGACCACCACATCGTCCCCGGCGCCGATCCCCAAGGCGCGCAACGCCAGATCCAGCGCCACGGTACCGTTCGCCAACGCCACCGCGTACTCGGTGCCGGCGAAAGCGGCGAACTCGCGCTCAAACGCCCGGCACTCATCGCCGGTCCAGTAGTTCACCTTGTTCGACAACAACACCCGCTGAACGGCGTCCGCCTCTTCAGGGGTATAGGACGGCCAGGGAGGGAAAGGTCCATTCAACATTGCAGCGCTCCTTCAATGCGTGTGATCCCCATCACGACGCCAAGATACCCATCACCATAAGCGATGGCCTGTACAACTGTAGAGTGCGATTTTGTTATCGGGCGGGAACGCCCATAACTGTAGCCCCGGCGGGCACATCGGACACAACCGCCGCGCCGGCGCCGACGATGGCGCCACGACCCACCGTCACGCCCTGCTTGACCACGGCGCCGATACCCACCCAGGCGCCCTCTTCCACGGTCACGTTACCGCCCAGACAGGCCCTGGGGCTGATGTGCACCCAGTCGCCCAACCGGCAATCGTGCTCGACCACCGCACCGCTGTTGATAATCACGCCCTGGCCTGCGAGAGCGTCCGGATTCACCACCGCACCGGCAAACGCCACGGAGCCGGCACCAAGGGCCGCGAACGGGCTGATCGCAGCCAGCGGGTGAATCACCGTGGCCACGGACACGCCCGCCTCGCGCAAGGCGGTCTGCTTCGCCATACGGATGTCATTCGCGCCGATAGCCACGATGACGCCATCGTAGTCACGATGACGTTCAAGCAGCGCCGCCCAATCACCGACCACCGGCCAGTTGCCGTTGTCTTGCTTGTCCGGCCAGGCATCGTCGAAAAACACCAGGTCCCGACAGCCGCCAAGAAGCGCGGCGTCGGCAATCACTTTGCCGTGCCCGCCGGCACCCAATATCGCCAAGGATTTAATCGTCACGGTTCGACCCCTTGAATCTGGGCATGGTGGCCTCCTCGCCGTGGGAAATGCCGTCGCGCTTCAGCACCTGCATCACGGTCTTGAACAAAATCTTTATGTCCAACCAAAGACACCGGTTATCGACATACCAGACATCCAGCTCGAACTTCTCTTCCCAGGACAGAGCGTTGCGACCATTAATCTGAGCCCAACCTGTAATACCCGGGCGGACTTCGTGGCGACGAGCCTGGCGGTCGTTATACAGCGATAAATAATCCATCAGTAGCGGACGGGGCCCGACCAGGCTCATGTCGCCTTTCAGCACGTTAAAGAGTTCCGGAAGCTCATCCAGGCTGGTTGAGCGCAGCCAGGCGCCTAACGCGGTGAGACGTTGATCGTCAGGTAGCAGAGCGCCATCAGGGCCGCGCTCGTCAGTCATGGTTCGGAATTTCACCATCTTGAATGGCCGCCCTTCGATACCGGGCCGTACCTGGCGAAAAAAAACCGGGGAGCCCAGTTTGCTACGCACCAGGATGCAAAACACGACCACGATCGGTGAAAGCAGCACAAGTGCCGCCAGCGCGCCAACCAAATCCATCGCACGCTTCATTGAATACCCATTCCTTCTAGCATAGCGGCGTTAACCTTATGGACGTCGTATTTCTCCTCCGCGATCTGCCTGGATCTCTCACCAATGCTCGCGGCTAAACCTGGAGTGGCGACCATCTTGATCATAGCGTCCGCCAGAGCGTTAACATCCTTAACCGGTACAAGGAAGCCATTGTCACCGTCCACGACCGTCTCGCGGCAGCCCGGCGCATCCGTTGTGATCACCGCCCGGCCCATCGCCATGGCTTCGAGCACCGTGCGGGGCGTCCCCTCACGGTATGAAGGCAGCACATACACGGAACAGTCGGAAATCGCCGGACGCACATCGTCCAACCTGCCCAGGAACTCCAAGAGACCGGAGTCCACCCATTGATCCAACTCCCGCTGGGCTATGGCGTCGGGGTTGTCATCGATCCAGCCGACCAGTCGAAAAACGGCCTCCGGATACACCGCCTTCACCAACTGCGCTGCTTGCGCATACTCTCGGACGCCCTTATCACCCAATAACCGAGCAATGAGGAGAAAGCAGGGCTTATCCGGCAACGGAGCGACGGAATACTCAGACACATCCACACCGGAACCATTCACAACGGAGGAAGGAACGGTCTCAGGCAACAGCTGGAACTCCCTGAAGAGCGCCTCATCATCCGGGTTCTGAAAGAACACACGATGCGTACGCCTTAATGCGAACCGGTAAAGGCGCTGAATCAGACGCCGTAGCAAAGCGCGCTTGCCAGAGGCGGTACCGGTAAAGGCATAGCCAAGCCCAGTAACCAGGGCAAAACGATGCTTCACTCCAACCAGCCAAGCCGCTATCGAAGCGTATACGACAGGTTTGATGGTATAGCTGAGAACGAAGCGAGGGCGAAGGCGCAACATCAAAGCAATCAATGACAGCAACAGCCTTAAATCTGTTATCGGGTTTAAGCCCGTACGTTGGAGGGGAATGTCATGCACCGATACTCCTTTATTTACGAGCGTGACTGATATATCGCCTCCCGATTCCAACCCGGGGACGGCAACGTGAACTTCCTTTCCCGCCTCTAATAGATCGTCTATAAGCGAACCACGAAAATGAAGCAACGAATCAGGAAAGCTAGCTATCAGAAGAAACACTTGCCTCACCGAAAGCGCCTCACTTTACCATCACCAGGATTGGATTCTGATAGAGTGCCATCCTTGCCAACGACGGAAATTAAAAGAAAAATAAGCATCGGGGCAAACATCCACTTTTGTCGCAAAGCAATACCAAGATTAGCTGTAGTCATTGCAAGGATCGTCCAAGCAGCGCTGCTATAGATCCATAGAAACATGCGATTATGTCTCATTAAGTGATACGGAAGAGGTTTCCTTATCAACGACAAACCACCCCAAACGAAGAGACCAAGCAAAATAAGATTATCCAAAGCTGCCGCCAAGGAAAAAAAGTCACGCACCTCAATCAAGGTCGGGCGAAATAGATAAGTGAATAATTGAACCGGCGGGCTCATTCCTGCGATGTCAACGGCGCCTCCGCCTGTCAAATTATGGCTCTGACGACCTTCGATATATTCGATCAACTCGACAGCACCAGCATCTTCACCGACGCCAGCATAATTTAAACCCATTGGCACCATAGCAGCCGAAGCAGCAATCGCTATACCGCCTAAAAAAATGCGTTGGGTGATCGGGATGCCCCGTTGTAGAAAGAAAGACCCAGCTAATCCTAACCCAAGCATACCTGCCATATGAGGGCGAACCAGAAGCATAATTAACATGGAAACCACGAGCAAAGACCAACGTTTGCGCATGTTTATAGCCGACCAAAGAGCGAGCCCTGCGGCCAGAAAAGACAATGAGTCCTTACCCAAGCCAGAAGACCAAAAACTAACGGAGGGGAGCAATATAATAAAAGTGGCAAGCATTCGTATTCCGCGCGATTTTCGCCAGGTAACCTCTCTGAGAGAACCATCGAAAGCGAGCAAGCCCAGAAAACCAAACACTTGAAAGAAAAGAGAGCACCCCAAAAAAGAAAGACCAAGGCCCTGACTCAAGATAAAAACGACAAAGCGGACCCCTTGAGTACCTAATGAAAACTGTAAGTCACCGGAAAACCCAGAAAGGAAGTACATAGTAGCATCACCGCCAAAATTAAGAACATAGGCGGCATAGACAAGAGAGAAAGCAGTATGCCAAAAATATAACAAAAGAGATCTTGAGCTACTAACATTGAAATATTTACCAACGGTTAAAGCAATAATAGAGCCGCCGACAAAAACAAGGAAAGCAGAGAATACTTGAAAAGGAGTTGACGACAGTTCAGCCACAAAAAATATCCACCTAAAAGTCCTATCGGGTAAAAGTTAACCAACTACTATCTATAATAGCGACGTTCGATAGATAGCCAAGTAGCGTTCCGCTGTTACATCAAACGAATAACGTTCTATTACACGTTTTCGGGCTGAACGCCCTAAGCTCCGCTTACGCTCTTCAGGCAGTTCCAAAACAGACTTGATTGCCGCAGCCAGAGCATCGGCATCTCTTGGACAGACGAGAAAGCCAGCGTCCCCGACTACTTCTCTCACTCCGCCACAATCGGTTGCAACAACCAGCCTTTCACAGGCCATGGCTTCAGCGACAACCAGACCGAAGCCCTCCCAAGCGGAAGAGAGAACGAAGCAATCGCAGGCGGACATCAATGCAGATACGTCATGACGTACGCCCAGAAAAAGTATCCTGCTCCGCACGCCAAGCGAAACAGCCATATCCTCAATTTCATTACGAAGAGGCCCGTCTCCGACAATACAAAGCTTTATTTCGGATTCACTTTGACACAGATGAGAAAATGCTTGCAACAGATTAGGGTAATCTTTAGGAGCAGATAGACGTCCAACCGCAAGAATCAAAGACACTTCTTCCGGCAGATCTAAATCGTTACGAATCTGCTGGCGGACGTCAACTTCATAACCAAACAGATCGGTATCAATACCATTATGAACAACAAGCATACGTCCACGGGGCACAGCTTTTTTTTCTTCGAAGGCCTTCACGGCCGCATAGGATACGTTTGTTGAGATGTCAGCCAACCAATCAGTGACACGGTAAGCCAACATCCTTGCTTTTCCGCCCTCATTATTGTTATGAGCGCTTGAGATAAGCCGCCTCATAGGCAAAAATATCCGCAAAAAACGAACCAAAATATTGGCATGTATTAAGTGGCTGTTAACAACATCTGGCTGGAAAGCTTTTATTAACCGACCTAGTTTCAACATGCCAACGAGCAAACTAATAGGGTTGCGTCTGATGCCCAAGGTTTCCATCTTCACCTCGGCATGAAGAGGTCTCAACTCTGCCGAACCCTGGAGGCGAATCAATAAGACCTCGTGCCCTAAAGCCGCAAATCTATCCGCAAGCGAAGTGACAAGGCGCTCAGCACCACCAACGCCAAGGCCGGTAATAACTAGTAATATTTTCAAATCGATTTTATCCGGACTGACCATTCATCATTTTTTTAAAATCTATGCATAGTTTACCCAGCACTTTCCCTTCAGTGAAATCCTGGGCCTTTATGCGACAAGCAGAAAAAAGCTCATCACTATTATCAATAAAACGAATGATGTTGTGAAGGAAAACACGCGAGCCTAGATCTTCACGATCAAAAGCGATGCCAGTCACACTGCCAAAGCTCTCTAAAAATTCCGGACAAAAACCTGAGCTCCGAGTGCAAATGGCTGGGACACCGCGCGCATGGGATTCCAGAAGAGTTGTTGCAAAACCTTCATGGTAGCTTGTGATCGTAAAACACCGAATCTGGTCAAATACGTCTGGCAATTTCGAGCGGTCAACCCAAGGCTTTAGGTCGATCAGACTATGCATGCTTAGCCGCTCAATTTCATTTCGGATCAACGGCTCTTGTTCCCCCTTACCAACAATTAGACCTCTAATCGGTCGGTCCGAGATACTATTCAAATCCGCTATAATCTGAACGAAAAGTGGAATATTTTTCTCAGCTGACAGGCGCGCAACCAACCCCAAATCGTATTTCTTAGACTCACTCCTATTAGCATCTAAAAACCATGGAGAAATGAAATTACCAATCCATTCCACGGGCACGGGAAACACGCGCTGGTTGTCTTTATTAACGCTGTATATTCGATGAGCAAAATAGCTTGAATATTTTAAAATCCTATACTCGAACCAACGATGCCCAAAACCAGCTTTATTTCTCTCCTGCAAATATAAATGCAACAAAGAAACAACTTTAAACCCATGGAAGCGAAAGATTGGAGCCAACCAGAGCGAGGACAAGTCATTTAAAACTACGATACGAACACCCCTCTCTTTTAAATCCTTTACAAGAGAATGAGATGAGAGAAGACGGCGCAGCTTCGAAGAGACCGATGGCATTTGCATTGCCGGTGATGAAAAGGTCTTCGGCTCTGAGGTAGCTATAAAAGTTTCGATACCGTTATCATTAAGAAACCGACAGAGGTGATCGACGTATATCTGACCGCCACCCCAAATCTTTTCGCTAGGCGAATAGATACAGACAGCCACGAAATCACCTTATTAGTTTAATAAAATTCTGCTTAATGAAACCGCGAAAAACAGAAACCTTATGCAAAATTAATACTGGCAATGCGGAAAAACTCCACCAAACAAACTGTTTACACCCTGAAAGAGGTTGAAGGAAAAGGGAACGCAAGGCCTTTACCTTTTCCACGTCACCCCGGATTAATGCGCTACGCATACCTTGAACAATCCGTGAGTTTATATAGCCGGCTACGGAGATGTATAACTTCGAGTTCGGGGGTAGGTCGTTTAGCTTTGATGCTAGCATAGCAACCGATGGACTTACGGAAGAAAGATCAAACGGAGCACATCCACTAGAAGGTAGACTATCCGAACAGATATTTTCCATGGCACCACCATTACTCCGATAGTATACGACGGTAGCTCTGTCAGAAATCGCCACTGGGTGCTCAAGCGCCAATCGAGCCCAGAACTCTAAATCCTCACCATACTTATAATCAGAAAAACCACCTGATTCTTTGAAAACTGCGCTATTAATAGTCACATTTGACGCATTAATAACACCTATATGTTTTCGTGCCTCATCAAAATAGTTAATAAGCCTTAAGCTACCAGGCATAGATCCATCGAGAAATGAGATATCTCCGCCTTCTTCAACCTCTCGATAGGAAGTACCCACCATACCAACATCAGGAAACGCATTAATAAGTCGTCGGACCTCAAACAAATGATTACGGCCCCACATGTCATCGGCGTCAAGAAACACAAGCCAGTGGCCCGAAGCTGAGTAAGCACCAACATTCCGAGCTACGGCAACTCCATGATTATCTTGCTGCACTAATTTTATTCTAGAGTCTCGAATAGACTGAATCTTCTGTGCACCATCATCAGTGGAACCATCGTCAACAACGACAACTTCAAAATTCTGTTCGCTCTGTATTAAGACACTTCGAAGAGCTCGCTCGACGTAAAGTGCCTTATTATATAGCGGGATGATTACCGAAAATAAATACACAGATTATTCACCAAAAATACCGTTTTATCAAAAAAAATATGAAAATCATCAGGCCACAATCGTTCTTTCATTGATAATTTTTAAAATTTGGCAAAGGTAGGTCTTTAATGACGCGTGAAGAATACTTCAAAATCAGTGGCTGTAATATATCCCCTAAAATGTAAGACCAGGGCACAGGGTAATTGGAAACGCGGCCATCGTAGATATGACCTCGGCGTTCTTTAGGTTCGGTTGCCGGGCAGTCCTCTAGATATTTTAAGAGAAAATCAAGGCGGCAATTTAAATCAGACCACCATCTATTAGTCAACTCAGTGTTTGGCTTGAAGACAAACGCACCATTGCCAATTACACGGCGATAGTTAATCTGCAGCCAGCGCCATCTTATATAATCATAACGCTGCCGCCAGATAGGATTTTTAAGCTGAACAGAGTTCTGATACAAATTCGCGACAGCATGCCGCGAAATCTCAGTGTATCCCAAAGCCAGACAACTTGGGCATGAGTTCATTGTCTCGATGGCCGGAACCCAAGAATGTGAAATCGCTTTCAAATCGGAATAGGCCCCACCAAAGTGATGCATAAAGTAGCATCTGAGATAATCAGCACGGTGCGCCAAGTTCAAGTACTTATAAGCAGGATGTATATTGGAAGGATGTATATAATCATTTAAATTTTCAGAGGAGATTAACCTCAACGACAGACCAGAATTCGACATTGAAAGCAAAGCCTCTTTCCGAGCCGCGGGAATAGGGTTCGATCCGGTCCAAAATACATATAAGTCGGGTAATTCCATTAAAACATCCCACACCAAATTACGTCCTTCGCTCTTTTAAGGAGGAAAGGCATTAAGGCAAGCGCACGACTTCGCATCCAGATTTTTCCGCCAATTCGATAAGAGCAATATGACGGCTTGCCCCTTTGGGCACAAAGACAATTCTTTTATGAACACAGGACGCCATGTTAAACATCACGCTGCTCAAAAAGCCAAATAGAATAATCTTTCTACCGCGGGCATCATCCAAAATAGCCTGTTCGGCTACTTTTCCTCTTTTCTCTAAAAAGGGGGCAGCAAGATTTAGAGGTTGCTTCTCACGAGGGTGGCGGACATAGGCGTCGATCTCGACGGATTCCATATAAGTTGTTAGCTGCCTAATTTGGTCGCTGGTCAGGACTTCCCTGAACGGCGCACCGATAAAATACGATTTAATTTCATCCGTATTTGACGTTTCAGATTTCGAGTTTTTAAGCAGCACCAACCGATTTTTTTCAACGACATTCTCATAACCATCGTAGATGGTGTAATGTCTAAAAATACGCTTTTTGAGTTCAGACAAATTTTGCGCACCCAATATCAACCGATAGAATTTCGCACGAAGACCTCTTTTTTCTTTATAGAAATCTCCTTCCGAAAAAATATTAGCAGCACCATCGTCGTAACTAATCATTTGCGCAGAAGATTGAGCGCTTGCTATGGCGTTTGGCACAGGCGCATTAATGCTAGACAAAAAAACTTTACGATAACCACGATCAAGGGACCAGTATCTAGAATGGTAGCGAAATAAAATATGAGAAAATATATCGAGCCTTCCAGGCGGTACAAACAAGTAAAGTGATTTTTTTGCTGATGCCTCTAGTAAAGAGAAATAATGCCTATCTTCTTCTGAATTATTTTGGGTGAAATAAATGACGTCATAACACCCTACTCCTTCCTCCTTTAAAACACGCATCACAAGCCAAGCCTGAAATGGCGTTCTAACAAGTACAAGGGAGCGATTTTCGTGATCCGCCTCGAAAGTTGACATTTTATCACTTCCGGCTGCTTAAAAATGCATCCGCAATTAATAAGTCGTATTCAGAGTCTATATCAACTGAAGCATCCTTTGGCATACAAAACGAATAGCAATTATCCAAAAAAAAATCTTTCTTTACTAAAAATTCAGAAGTATCAACGATATAGATGGCGCCATTTAGACGATAATAAACAGAAAAATCTTGGCTGCGCTTTCCTTTTAAGCCCGGCTCTATGAAATCATCCATCCGTCCATCATCCGGTAATGTGTTGGACCATAACGGAGAATGCTCCATTTCACATACCGAAATTATACTAGAAGCACCAACTTCATCCATACGCTTTATTGCAGCTCTAATATGCTCGGCACGTCGAAGCGGTGACGTAGGCTGAAGAAGCATGACTCGCTTAGCCGACAAGTTTTTTGCTTTTAGAGTGTCTAGCACATGCAAAACCACGTCTACAGTAGCTGCGGCATCAGACGCCAGATAATCTGGCCGAAGGATAGTCATGACTCCGTTGCTCGCGGCAATGTTTAGTACCTCCTCATCGTCAGAGGTTACAACGATCAGATCGGCTGTCGCTGATGCCTTCACCGCATCTAATGTCCATTGAATTAACGGCTTACCCGCAAGGGGTAACGTGTTCTTGCGCGGTAATCGTTTGCTACCACGCCTAGCCGGGACGATCGCTACTAAATCCAGCTGCTTCACCGGTCTGACCATCGGCACAGTACTTCTTCGACATCTGCCTGAGCTCGGTGGAAGTCATCTATTCGACCGATATCAAGCCAGTATTCGTGGATAGGGAACATATTTACACTACGATTATTGGCAATCTCTCTTTCAAGAAGAGAAGGCATATCTATATGTGTGCCGGGCACTACACTGCGTACCAGTTCCGGCTGCAAAAGGTAAATCCCAGCATTGATGAAAAAACGCTGTATAGGCTTCTCAACCATAGAACGAATCCGGTGACCTTCACTCTCTATCACGCCATATGGCACTTGATAGTCATACTCTCGAACACACATAGTGGCACTGCAAGGATGCTGCCTATGAAAATCCAGAAGGCTATGGATATTCAAAGAAGTCAACAAGTCTCCATTCATCAAAAATAAAGGTTCGTCCATTTCATCATGAGGAAGCAAACCTAGCGCGCCACCGGTGCCGAGAGGCTCTTCTTCATGGACATACTGTATACTTACGCCCCACTGGCTGCCGTCACCGAAGTAATCCCAGATTAATTCGGGCATATAGTGTGTAGAAATAAAGAAACGATGAAACCCGGCTTGGATAAAATTGTTCAATATGAGATGCAAAATCGGCTTCTCACCAACTTTAAGCATTGGTTTTGGGCACTCATTCGTCAATGGTCGCAACCTTGTACCAAATCCGCCAGCCATTAAAAACACCGGGTTGTTATAGACAGGTTTGTTTAACAGCCCCTGGAGGCTTTCAAGCCCGATTACGCGGCCATCAGCGTCAACAATCGGCAATTGCAATATTTGCCGCTTCTCCATAATAGCTAGCATACGATCCTTCCCCCACTCGCTCGTAGCTGTCTGTGGGTCCGGGTTCATAACCTCATCCACGGTGATCGATAGAGATTGATGAGCAATCAGCGCTCGCCTGATATCGCCATCAGTCAACGTGCCCCGTAAAACGCCCTGTGCATCCACAACCAAAACGATTCTTAATGCAGCGCGATCAAGAACCTTAATAGCTTGTTCAAGCAGAGTATCCGGCGCTACGACAGCGGACTTCCAATCCTTCATACAGTATCGCCCTCCCTTTTGATCTTTACAAAAGGCCGAGGTGGCTGTCCTGTTAACTGGCAGTTTTCCGGCAGATCGTAAAGAACGGTAGTACCAGCTCCAACCACGGAATCTTTAGCGAGCTTGATGCTTTGAATAACTACGCTCGCGGGTCCGATATGACAACCTTCAGAGATAGCAACATTTCCAGATACCACCGCTCCCGGCGCAACATGTACGTGATCACCAACCAATCCGTCATGATCAATCCGAGAGCCGGTGTTTAAAATGACGTTATCGCCAACAATGGTGTCCGCCTGGACGATTACTCCGGCCATGACCTGCACTCCGCGTCCCAATTCGACATCGGACCCAAGAATGACACTAGGGTGCACTAGTGTTACGAAGTAATACCCCAGATTAGTAAAGCGCTCATGTAAGCGACGACGTTTCAGTTGCTGGCCTGGAACGCTACCTAAGCCATTAGCAAGGGTAATACTCTCTGGTGAGTACTGCATAACAGCTTCATCGGTACCCAGCACGGGTAGGCCTCGCCATTGACTAATCCCCCGAGCAACCATCTCAGGATCACACACGCCCAGGACGTGGTAATCGAGTAGTCGGAGTAAATCAAGCACAACCTTAGCGTGTCCGCCTGCACCTAGAAGAATAGTAGGCGCCGTTTTCACAGTGCATCCCCCGCTTGGTAATCACGTGTCGCAATTTGTCCCAATCGGTCCCAAAAACCTATAGCGAGTTCTCCCGCTCCGATGCGCGCTGTGGTGAGATTTTCTTCGTTGAAAGGTTCGCCCTTTCGGATTGCTGCACCAGCCACAAGCATTTGCCTTGCGACATGTCGAGTATCCCATTCGCTGGCCTGAGGCACCTTCCGCCCATCACCGAGGGCTAGGCCTACGGCACGAATCTCTTGCACCATGCGCTCCAGCTCCTTGGGTTCTAGGGAGGCCATATGATCTGGACCTGGCAATTGGCGATCCAGTGTAAAGTGTTTCTCTATAATCTTTGCGCCCCTTGACACTGCCGCTACCGGAATTATCGTCCCTTGAGTATGATCCGAGTATCCGACCGGTAAACCGAATGCCTCAACCAGGGTATCCATAGCCCGTAAATTAACCTCCTGCCACTGCGTGGGGTACTGAGACGTGCAATGCAAAAGGCTTACACGTTCTGCCAAAGCAGCTCGAGCCTTTGGCTCACACCAACACTGCCAGACTTCGTTCAACGAACGCGGCCATTGGCTGTGGTTAATGGCGTGACAGACTACTGCTAAACCCTGTTCAACCTCAGATAGAGTTGCCATACCTGTGGATATAACTAGCGACCGACCCGTCTGTCCGAAGGCCCATAGCAACGGTCCATTGGTAAGCTCACCCGAAGGGACTTTGTAAAAAGGCAGGTTAAGAGTTTCCAGAAATGCCAAGCTCTGTGTATCGAAAGCAGTGGATAGGAACTCGATACCAAGCTTGTGTGCATGCGCCTGAAGAGGAGCATGCCATTCAAGCGGCAATTCGAGAGCTTCAAGCATGTCGACTTGGCTCTGATCAGCTTTCGTAGTTCTCTGTTGATAGATTGCCTTGGGTGCGGTTGATGCGGCTAAGCGTCTAGCATTGAAAGTCTGGAATTTAATGGCGTCGACCCCGGCTGCGGCGGCAGCATCGACTAAGTCGAAGGCCTTCTGATGATCACCGTTATGGTTGACGCCGGCTTCAGCGATAATATAGGTGTCATGTGTAGCCTTCATGCTCACGAACTCCTGGGTAAATCATAGAAGGACTTAAGCGTTCCAAACGGCTGTTCGAGCAGTGCCTCGACGACCTTCTCGGCCGCGTTACCCTGACCATAAGGATTGCGCCTCTGCTGACATATTTCTCTGAACGAAGGACTTAATGCTTGACGAAGGCTAGAGTCGATAGCGTCCTCGTCGGCTTCACAGTGTAGTACCGATTCTGCAGCGATCCGGCCCGACTGTCTCAGACCTATATTGATCGTGGGTACTCCGAAGCTTGGAACCTCAATTAAACCGCTGGAGGAGTTCCCGACCACGGCGTCGGATTCAGCTACAGCCGAGAGGTAACGTAGGGCTCCCAACGAAGGAATGGCCAATACTCGCTCCGGTTGTCGAGCCGCATACGCTTCTAGCAAAGGAATTATCGCGCGCCCCCCGTTATCGGCATTGGGGTAGGTAAGAATGACCTGATGATCGGGCCAACGATCAAGTGCACATAATAACGCCTCACAACTCTTAATTGGTGGCTCTGCTGCCAAAGTTACAGGGTGATAGGTAACCAGAAAGAAAGGGGCATCTAATGAGAACCCTAAGTTCTCAGCGAGTTCCTGGCGACCCATACGTGGTGAGCGGGCGAGATGATCAAGCCCCAAGGCACCAACGTTCAATACTCGCTCAGGTCTCTCCCCCATTTGGATAACCCTTTGACGATAGGGCTCAGCCGCTACACAGTGAAAACTAGCCATTTTTGTAATGGCATGCCTAATCGCATCGTCATAGGCACCCTCAGTAACTTCGCCTCCGTGTATATGCACGATGGGAATATTCATCACCAGCGCGGCCTGCGCAGCTGCTAAGGCCTCGAAACGATCGCCGAGTATGACGAGGGCATCGGGGGACAGACGCTCCAATGCATCAGCCATGCCGATCACTCCGAGCCCCATAGACTTGGCGATGCCCACTCTACTGTCGGACGAAAGCAGCATTTCGATTTTGGTGTCGATCACAAAACCATCGTCTGCAATCACCTGCCAAGTGTTACCAAACTCCGGAGATAAATGCATAGCTCCAACTATCAACTGAAGATCCAATTCAGGATGGGCCTTTATATCTTTCAACAGCCAATAGAGGAGACCATACTCAGCTCTGGTACCTGTAAATACAGCAATTCTGCGCATCAAACTTCCATCCCGCCGTGGCCGCGAATACTGCTGGGTAGATTAACAATACGCTCTTCCAACCAGGAGGCATTAGTCAATTCACCGGCAGGGACGCCGGCATACATCGGTAAGCGGTTCATTAACTGCCAAATAGGGCGCGTCATTACACCTTGGTCATTAGTCACCTGAAGCAAGTGATCACGATGGGCGCGGTCCGAACATACAACAGCGTTAAGCCAATAGTTACTACGGCAACCTTCCGGCTCTCTGACGAATTGCAGTTCGCTACCGGCCAGACACGAAGCATACTCGGTAGCTAACTGGCGCTTCTCAGTGATATAGGTTTCTAATTGCTCTAATTGGGCGCAGCCGAGAGCGGCATTAATATTAGGAAGTCGATAGTTGTAGCCTAATTCATCATGGACATACTCATAGCTATGCGGCTGTTTAGCAGTGGTAGTAAGATGCTTAGCCTTCTTGCCCAGCTCTTCGCATGTCAGGAGCATGCCTCCGCCGCCAGTGGTGATAATCTTGTTACCATTGAAGCTCAGTGTACCTAAGTCCCCAAACGTACCGGTGTGTCGTCCATGGTACATACTGCCAAGCGACTCGGCGGCATCTTCTACCAGAGGCAACGCCCAAAAATCACAGACCTGCAGCAAGCGGTCAAGATCAACGGGGTGGCCAAAGGTGTGCATAGGCAAACAAGCTCGAATGACCTTATTATCTGCACGTCGACGACATTGACCAGTATCGTCACGATAAGCATGTTCTTCGAGCCAGGCCCCTAGAGCCGTGGGTGACAAACCTAAAGTATGGCGATCCACATCAACGAAGATAGGCGTAGCCCCGCAGTAAGCAATCGCATTGCATGTAGCAACAAAGGTCAACGGCTGGGTAACCACGTAATCATCCCGCTGCACACCTACCAAGCGTAAGGCCACATGAAGCGCCGCGGTGCCGTTAACCGTAGCAATAGCACAGGGGCTACCAGTATAAGCCGCGACGTTCCGTTCAAAGCTATCGACGAAAGCGCCAACGCTTGAAACAAAGGTAGAGTCGATAGTTTCAGCTACATACGACTTTTCATTACCACGAAAGACAGGCGCGTGTAGCGGAACGAGGCTGCTAGTCCGATAGTAACCACGGATGAAATCGATGAGCGATTGCAGCATGAGGGTCTCAGACGTTGTAGATATTGGCTTTATACTTGGCCAACTGGTGGGGCTGAGTAAACCAGTCTATGGTCTTCTGGAGACCGGCTCGAATATCGTATCGAGGAGTAAACCCTGTCAGTTCGCGGATTAGCGTGTTGTCTCCCCAGAGCCGGAAGACCTCAGACTTACCCGGTCGCAGACGCTGCTCGTCAGAGACGAATTCAACCTCACTATGCATAAGCTCCCGAATGATATTCAAGGTGTCGCCCACCGATATCTCGTAGTTCGAAGCGATGTTCACAGTCTGGCCGATAGCGGCGTCGCAGTTAGCAAGCGCGAGAAAGCCGCGACACGTGTCTTCCACGTAGTTGAAGTCGCGTGTCGGCGAGATATCACCGAGTTTGATCTGTTTCATACCACTGGCGATCTGGCTTATAATTGTAGGAATAACCGCCCTGGCCGACTGCCGGGGACCATACGTATTGAACGGCCTCGCCACAGTCACTGGCATATCGAACGCATTATAAAAACTCATAGCCATAGCGTCGGCGGCAATCTTAGAGGCACTGTAGGGCGACTGAGGCTGCAGCGGATGATCCTCGTTAATCGGTACATACTTAGCGGTGCCATATACCTCGCTAGTTGACGTATGAATTACGCGCTTAACATTATTTTCTAAGGCTGCCTGACATATATTGAGAGTTCCGTTAATGTTTGTATCGAGATAACTGCTAGGGGCCACATAGGAATACGGAATTGCAATCAGCGCAGCAAGATGAAAAACCAAATCAATATCTTTCATGACATGATTACAGAAGTGTGGATCGCGTACGTCGCCGCTGACAACTTCGATTTTTTCAAGGCAACCAATATCTTCCAGCCATCCCCAGTCATTGAAAGAGTTATACTCTGACAGGGCTTTCACTGCATAACCTTCTCGAACTAACAATTCGGTTAAGTGAGAACCGATAAAACCATTAGCTCCCGTTACCAAAACTTTTCCAAGACTCATCGGCATTCATTCCATTATAGACACGAAAGAGGTAAGTTTATAATTTTTTATGATCATAGTTAAACATCAAACATCACAAGCGTTTATGACTTTACAAATAATCAGGAAAATTTATTAACTAACCCTAAATCCAGGCGTTTTATTTTAGGAAACACCTATATCAATAATAAAGCTATGCGTGCTCTGCCATACGTTGAAAAATACTATTGTTACGTGCCAACTGATCATAAGTACCCTGGTCCACTACACGACCCTCAGACAGCAGATAAATCAAATCACACTGTCTAACAGTTGCTAACCTATGCGCGATCATGACGATGGTTTTTTTTCCAGAGAAGTCATGGATCGCATCCATGATCAGCTTTTCTGTAATACCATCTAGGGCGCTGGTAGCTTCGTCCAGGATCAACACATCTGCATCGTTATAAAGAGCTCGAGCAATACCTATGCGCTGGCGCTGCCCTCCAGAAAGCTGGACACCCCGCTCACCTACGCGAGTTTCCAGTCCTGCTGGTAGCTGAGCCAGAAGCTCATCAAGGTGCGCCATGGTGGCAGCGCGCTTCACCTTTGCATCGTCAATAGCTTCGAGTGGCAAGCCGAAACCAATGTTTTCGCGAATGCTACTATCAGCCAGGAAAATACTTTGCGGGACGAATCCCAGGCTGTTTTGCCAAGCCCGAAGACGCTCGGGGGTAACGGCTTTACCGTCGACTTGTAGCTCGCCTTGCTGTGGCTCAATCAACCCGAGCATAATGTCAATGGTCGTTGACTTACCAGAGCCAGACGCCCCCACCAAACCGACCACTTTATTAACAGGTATCTCCAGATTTAGGCCGCTTAATGCAATCCCGCTCTTTTCCGGATAGGCGAACTGAACGTCTTTCAAACAAATTGACTTCTGGGGCACCCACACATCGCGTGCATCTGAAATTTCGTTCGAATAGTTTCTAATATCGGTTAGAGCGCTGGCGTGCAGATCGTCTCTCAATGCCTCGAACGCGGCCAGATTCCCTCGGATTATAGAAACGCTGGTATAAACTTGCTGGAGGGCCGGCAATAACTTAAATCCGGCCAGCGCATAAACAGACAAGACAGGCAAAATGGTTCCAAGATCACCTTGATGCGCCGCAAGCAAGTAAAGTATTAAAAAAATCACACTACCGAAGGCGACCAGTTCCATAGCGTAGCGCGGAATTTGGCTCATAGCCTGAGTGGCACCTTGGGCTTCGGAAAAATTGGAACTTGCTTCACCAAAACGCCTAGTAAATATATCTTGTCGCCCCAGAAGAAGCACGTCTTTAATACCGCCAAAACCTTCCCCCATTAGCTTGAAGCGCCAGCGCTGAGCTTGAGAGATGCGTTTTCCATTTCGCACCAAGCTACGTCGTACAGTTCGGTAAAGCATTATATAAGCCGCTGCAAACGTCACCAGCCCGATCAGAGCCACAAAGGGGTTGTACAGAAATATTGCAACGGCCATCAGCAACGCCATCACCAACTTGGCATTCATTTGCATTAAAGGGTTAATAATCGAGCCAGTTACCCGCTGGCATTCCTGGGCAATTTGGTTGGTGAGCTGGCTGCTGCTGCCGCTAGCGTGAAACAGCCAATGCTGATGCATATAGTGATGGAACAAGCGGCTACTAAGTTCAGCACCAACCCGGGCACCGTACATGGAAAGACGCCACACTGTAAGCATGGAGATTAGGGCAGACAATGTAAGAACGACAAGCACTCCGACCCCCAACCAGAAAAGAAAAGCACGAGGGTTTCCGATGTTGCTGACCCTATAGAGCTCCGCAATGAAACCATCCCCGTTAAGCTGGCTCATATCCCCGACAAGGGCCATAAACGGACCGATGGATACAACGCCGGCAATCTCCGCGAAGGACATAAGCACCACCAGTACCTGCAGCCTAACCAGCTTCTTCCTTTGCTCTTTGGTAAGCAGCTTATAGAGCTCTTTTAGTTGTCCTAACATTGTTTCATCATCGCTATCCCGCTACGTCTTTTTTGCCAAATACCATCGTATGGCCACACCCAGACCATCGGCCACATCATGAGCAGGAGCATAGCCAAGCCTCTCGGCCGCTTTGCCAATATCCGCCTGAGAATGACGTACATCGCCAGGACGGTAATCCTGATAATCGGCAGCCTTGTTGTAACGTACATTCAATTTATCCAACTCTTCGGCTATCTGGGCGAACAGCTCTTTCAAGCTGGTGCGCGCATTGCAAGCCACATTATAAACCTGATCCAGGCTTTCGTTGGCAGCAGTCGCCGCTAATAGATTCGCCTGTACTGCGTTGGCCACAAAGCAAAAGTCTCGGCTGGTTTCACCGTCGCCGTTGATAACTACCTTTTCACCCTGGATCATGGCGGCGGTCCACTTAGGAATCACCGCAGCATAGGCACCCATAGGGTCCTGCCGAGGACCGAACACGTTAAAGTAGCGTAACCCGATAGTTTTAAATCCATAGGTTCGAGCAAAGACGCTTGCGTATAGTTCGTTTACGTACTTGGTCACTGCGTAGGGCGAAAGGGGATTGCCAATCTTATCTTCTACCTTGGGCAAGTCCGGATGATCGCCGTAGGTGGAGCTGGAGGCAGCGTAGGTAAAGCTACTCACTTCTTCATCCTTAGCTGCCACTAGCATGTTTAAAAAACCGTCGATGTTGGCTTGATTGGTGGCTATGGGGTCCTCAATGGAGCGTGGGACCGAGCCAAGGGCGGCCTGGTGTAGAACGTAGTCTGTCCCCTTTACGGCTTCGCGGCAGACTTCCAGCTTGCGGATGTCGCCTTCGATGAAACGGAAGCGGGCCCACTGCTCTTCGCTCACTAGTGTCCGCACTTCGTCTAAGTTATGCGGGTAACCGGTCGCGAAGTTGTCCAGGCCTACTACTGTCTGGTCCAGTTTTAACAGGGTTTCTAGCAGGTTAGAGCCGATGAAACCGGCTACGCCGGTTATTAGCCAGGTTTTCGGGTTGGCTATTAAATCGGCTCTTACTTCGTCGTAGCGGGTCATATCTATCCATATCAAATCAGAGGCGAAGGTCGACGGCTTCTTTGGGTAGCACGTACTTCAGATCGTAGATAACGTGTGGGTCGCGGCCAAGTTGGCGGACCTCGCTAGCGCGCATGGCCTTGAATTCATTGTGAGCCACTGCCAGGACGATGCCATCGTAGCTGGCCACCTGCGGCTTTTCGATGGGCTGGATGTCGTACTCCCGGTAGGCCTCATCCGGGTTGATCCAGGGGTCGTAGACGTCGACGGTGACGTTGTAGTCCTGGAGCTCGCGGATCACGTCGATCACCCGGGTGTTGCGCAGGTCCGGGCAGTTTTCCTTGAAGGTCAGGCCCATTACCAGTACCCGGGCGCCGTTGACCTGGATGCAGCGGTCCAGCATGGCTTTAACGAGCTCGCTGGCCACGAAACGGCCCATGCCGTCGTTGATACGCCGCCCCGAGAGGATCACTTCCGGGTGGTAACCCACCGCCTGGGCTTTGTGGGTCAGGTAGTAGGGGTCCACGCCGATGCAGTGGCCGCCCACCAGGCCGGGGCGGAAC
>TARA_R110000851_G_scaffold6810_2_pt1 | contig 21331 bp, 27 predicted proteins | sample TARA_R110000851 | Tara Oceans TARA_R110000851 (sample SAMEA4397627) | marine metagenome | biome: Polar Biome; feature: [DCM] deep chlorophyll maximum layer (ENVO:01000326); material: water (ENVO:00002006), including particulate matter (ENVO:01000060) such as... | depth 17 m
AAAGAATATGACGTAGAAAAAGTAACAACTACTGCTGGTGTTCGTGGAGCTGAGGCTGAAGATGAAGCTCTTAATAAGTTATATTACAGAAAATCTATGAGGTCATTATCTCTTTTGGACTTACAAAAGGTTTATGGTAAGTTGGTAGCTAAAAAAGAAAAGATGGAAAAAGACAAAGTCAATACAGATGTAATAGACAATTATATCCTCGTCATAAATAAAAAAATAACTACACTAAAATAGTATATACTTGTAATGGTTTTATTGACTGTTATAGATTTTTGTCATATATATATGTATACATATAAGGTTACATACTTTATCAATCACTTCTTAAATAGAGCAGGAAATAAGTAATGGCTGCTGGTTTTATATACAATCCATTCGATGAGGATAATACATACGATGTCGATGGTGAACTTCTAAATGTTATATATAAAGTTATGGTTTATCTATCTCAACACGGTAAGAGAGAAACCATGAGCATAGCAAAATATCTGTTGACACAGATGATATTATTGCTGAAAGTCGAAGACAAATCCAAGTGGAATGAACAAGAGTTTGTAGATATGTTAAAAGATAATGGACTGAGGTTGGAGTGATGAGTAATAAATTATTTGAAGGTAAATTTTGTAAATTTTATTTAGTGAAGTTTTCTCACAAACAAACGGGTAAAGAATTATACAAGTTTGGTACGACTAGTTATAAAGATGTTCTTGAGAGATTTAGTGCAAGAGCTTTTGTAAAATATAATAAGTACAATTCTCTAGCTAACCAACGAGATTTGAATCAGTATGATGATTTTAATATAAGAGTGTTAGCTAGTACCGTTTACAAAACACGCCAGGAAGCGGTGGATGTGGAACAACAATATCTAATAGAGAAATTTCCAAAGGGTAGTTTTATAATGGAAAACTACTTGGGCGAACCCAAAGGTAAGTATAGTAATATGTCAGGAGTGACGGAAGTTCGTCCGCTAACTAAATATCAAGTAAAAACTGTGTTGGGTGAGATGTACAATACTAATACTATATCCGGACAGCAAGAAAAGAAAACTTTGCTCAAGGAGACGGTTTACTATGATAGATGAAACAAATATATAATTGGTTTACAAATAAGATATGGAGCAATCCTCCGGAGTGTCCGTGTGGATATAATATGAAACCTGACTACGAGAATAAAACATACGCTGCTTGGAAGTGTTTTGGAAGATGTATGTGGAAGTCTTATCAAACTTTTAATGGAACAATACACTGGTATAAAACATGGATAAAATAGGAATAATAGGAAACGGCTATGTTGGTTCAGCTGTAAAATTTGGCTTTTCTCCAAGCGTAGGTTATGATGCTGATGTTAGGGTTTATGATATAGATCCCAACAAGAGTACACACACGTTGGAAGAAACTGTAAATAAATCTGAGTTTATCTTCCTCTCAGTACCAACCCCAAGCAATAAAGATGGATCAATAAATGTAGATATAGTAATAGATGCATTAACTAACATATCTAATGCTGTAGAGAAAGACAACTCGCCCATAGTGCTGTTAAGGTCGACAGTAACGCCAGGTACCACTCGAATGTTATCGCACAAGTTTCCATCCTTAGAGTTGGTCTTTAATCCTGAGTTTTTAACGGAACGGAGTGCTCACTTTGACTTTATTAATCAAGCTAGAATAGTTCTTGGTGGGTCTTATGGCGAAAGTGTAGGAGTTGTAGAGGTAGCTAAACTGTTCAGACGACGCTTTGGTAAAACTATTTCAATACTACCCACTACATTTGAATCAGCAGAATTGATAAAGTATATGACCAATACATTTTTTGCAACTAAAGTTAGTTTTTTAAATGAGATGAAACAATTATCCGATACATCATCTCATAGCATTTGGGAAGATGTCAAGGAAGGCTTTTTAAGAGATGGTAGAGTCGGTCACTCTCATATGAATATTCCAGGTCCCGATGGTAAAGCCGGATTTGGAGGATCTTGTTTTCCTAAGGATATACAAGCCATGATTACTCATGGAGAATCTGTTGGAGTTGATATGAAGGTACTAAAGGGAGCGTGGGAAAAAAACTTAGAGGTTCGTCCAGAAAGGGATTGGGAAAAGCTAAAGGGTAGAGCTGTAGTTGATTAAATTTATTGATGTAACCAAGGGATGACAAAGTAGGATAGTCATCCCCTTTCCGTTACCCTACTCACGGTTGTTTGACTCCGTTGTGTGTGTAATGGAACTAGGCGGGGAATTCCCGCACAAATACATATAAAAAATAAAAATATATGTTTTGGAAAAAAACGTTCTATATATACATAGGTATTAACTCTATATGTTAAGTACAAGAAAGAACAAGTACAGAACAAAAAAGAACAAATAACAAAAGTTAGTAAGAGAAGTGCGGAAGGAGGGCAAGAGATATTGTTTACAATAAAAAAGTTATTAATTAATTTATATGCCACTCTAAAAAACTTACTGACATTCACCTTCTTTTATATACTAACTAAATCCAACCTTAGTATTTCTCTAAAGCTCCAGAACTCCCCCAACACGAAAGCAACTACCGATCACTCAGAAGATCTTTTTATTTAGCCGTTGCCTCGCATTCTAATTCTGCGTATAGTAGGACATGAATAAAAGGAGTATTACAATGAAGTTAAATAATAAGCAAGTAGTTAAAGTAATAAAAATTAACGGCTCTATGAGAGTCATTAATTTTGACGGAACCAATCTAACACAGTTCATGTCGTATGCTACTAAGAGAAATGGTTTTGATAACAAATTAGCTTATATGAGAGCAGATAATGGTTCTGGATGGTCTTCTTGGTCAAAGGTGCCTATGGAAGATTTTATTACCATTCAAGAGCTGTACCAAAAAGAAATTCAAAATAACTTTAATACCAATAAGCCAATTAGTAAAGAGCTGACTAAAGATAGAGAGTTTATCCATAATAGTTATCGCTTAAAACCTATAGGATTAAAGATGAGTGAACTCAAGTGGAAGTTTTTGGTTCGTTCAGCTGTTAGAGCTAAAAATATTATGATGACCGGTCCTGCAGGATCAGGAAAAACCATGGCTGCTAAGTCATTAGTAAGAGCCTTAGAAAGACCGGACTTTTATTTTAATCTAGGAGCTACCCAAGACCCTAGAGCCACTCTAATAGGTAACACACATTTTAATAAAGATAAGGGAACTTACTTCTCTGAGTCACTATTTGTAAAAGCTATCAAGACTCCTAATGCAGTTATTTTACTAGATGAGTTGAGTAGAGCTCATCCAGATGCTTGGAATATATTGATGACCGTTCTAGATCAAACTCAGAGATATTTAAGATTAGATGAGGCAGATGGATCCGAAACTGTTAAGGTGGCTCCAGGAGTTACGTTTGTAGCTACAGCTAACATTGGTAATGAGTATACAGCCACTCGTGTATTAGATAGAGCTCTTAGAGACCGTTTTGTTACGGTGGAAGTAGATGTTCTGGACGAACCAGAAGAAATAAGTCTACTTGAATATATGTTTCCTAACGTCCAACCATCAGAGATATCAAACATAGCTAAGATAGCTTGTCTAACTCGAATGGAAAGTCTTAGTGACTCTCCTAGAATTGATTCAGGTATATCAACAAGAACTACTGTAGAGATAGCTGGATTATTACATGATGGGTTTTCTCTCTTAGAAGCTGCGGAAGTAACCATATATCCTCAATACGACGCTACCGGTGGAGTAGATTCTGAAAGAACATTTGTAAAGCAAATAGTACAGAAATTTATTGACGATAACTCACCAGACGAATTATATTAGGAGGATGTATGAAAGATAAAAGTTACTTAACGCCGGAGTACATATCCGGCTTGGTTGATAGACACGGTTTTAATAAACAGTTAAAGCTAGGAAACTTTAAAGGTGCTCGTACTGAGGTGTTAGCATTGACTGAAGGATATCATTTTAGAAATCCAAACCACAAGTATAGATGCAGAGAGGCCATAAATAAATGCCGTGATATGATACAATTATATACTGCTTTATTTAATTTAATGTACGCAAGAAATTACCCAACAGAAAAACTATCAAGAATATTATGAGTTTCTATTATTGGCAAGATGCTATTGATCCTGAAGTGTGCAAAGATATAATTAATGAGTTTGATAATGAGACAGAACTAAAGGCAGATACGGGAAACTATCTAGGCAACAAATCGTTATTTCCAGAAGAAATATACAGACTAAAACAAGAAGGTGAATGGGACTACGAAACAAATGCACCTATGGGAGTTGCGTATGGTAAGGTTAGAAAAACCAAATTGAATTGGTTACAAAAAGATCACTCTATGAACGAAGTTCTTCTTAGATATGTATTGAAGACAAATCTAGATGTTTGGCATTATGAATTATCAAAAATGACACCATGTCAGTTTGGTAAGTATGAAAAAGAAAATTTTTATGCCTGGCACCAAGATAGTGGATATACATTTGCAGAAACAGAAGTAGAGACTAGGAAGCTTAGTCTTACTCTCCAATTATCAAATCCAAAGGATTATAAAGGAGGAGAATTTCAGTTTTGGAATGGTACTAACGGTCCTATAAGTCCTCCAATAGCATCACAAGGTTCAATATTAATATTTGATTCTAGAATGTGGCATCAGGTCACACCAATAACTGAGGGAATCCGTTTTTCGCTAGTAAGTTGGATACTAGGACCAGCATTCAAATAACTGTTGCCTCGCATGCTTATATAGAGGAAGGTTAGGTATGAATAAAGGAGAAATAATGAACAACTCATACAACTACAATTCCTTTTGGAGAAGTAGTCCTACTAGAACAGTAGATAACATTCTAGGTTGGGACGACGACTCTGAAATGGATGATAGTAAAGATTTAATAGAATTAGCTGCTAAGAAACAAGCCGTATCTAACTTTGTACAAATAGTTGCTGGAGCTAACATTCCAGTGCGGTTTGCTACACGAGGTGATTCTTACACGGATGGAAAATCGGTCGTGATTGGTAGTAAACTAGATGAAAAGAATTTTGATACCGCAGTTGGTTTGGCTCTTCATGAGGGTTCACATATAGCATTTACAGATTTTGATGCACTTGATGTTTATCGTAACTCTAGTAAATACGAAGAACTAAAGTCCAAATTTACTATTAAGTATGATGGAACTGATGGTCTCTACTTCTCAATGAGACAAGTAGATATTTTATCCAAGTCATTAATTAATTACATTGAGGATCGTAGGATTGATTATAAGGTGTTCAAATCATCACCCGGCTACAAAGGTTATTATCATAAGATGTATAAGAAGTATTTTTACTCTAAGATTATAGATGCAGCACTGGACTCTAGCGAGTATACTGATGAGACCTTTGATAGTTACAGCATGAGAATAATTAACCTTCACAATAAAAATACAGTACTAGGAGCTCTTAAGGGATTGAGTAAGATTAGTGCTTTGATAGATCTACCAAACATATCTAGGTTAAAATCAACTCAAGAAGTCATAGACATATCACATGAATGTTTAAGTGTTGCACTGTCTTATATCTCTTTTAATCCTACAGAATTAAATAGTAAAGAGCCTGAGAGTTCTAATACTGATGCAAAAGGAGAGCCTGGTAACGAGTCTGACAACACCAATGGAGATAGCGATGGTGATAAAAATAAAGATAGTGATTTAAATAGTAGTTCTTCCAACGATCTAAACGAAAGACAAAAGAAGCAAGCTAAAAACGCAGTAGAGAAGCAGAAAGATTTTATTGATGGAAAGGTCAACAAAGGTAAACTAACCAAGAAGGAAGCAGAAACAGTAAGAGCTTTTGGTTCATCCAATACAAGATATAAAGATGTTGAATTAGATCAATATGGTCAAAAAGTTTCAACTAAAGTTGTTGTGATAAACAAGTTTGATAAAAACATAATAACAAACGATAATGTAGTTCCTGTGATTACGACTTGGGTTAGACGTGATAGAGAACTGAACATTCAAGAAGGGTTGCGTCTTGGAACTATTTTGGGTCGTAAACTTCAAATCAGAAACTCAGACAACACTATTAAATACACCAGAAAGAATAGTGGTAGAATAGACAAGAGGATGTTATCCAATTTGGGTTTTGGTAACGAGAATGTATTCTTTACGGCATTGACAGAAAAATTTAAGAGAATAAATCTTCACATCAGCATAGATCTTTCGGGTTCTATGGCCGGAGATAAATTTAGCAAAACTATGAAGAGTACAGTAGCAGTTATCAAGGCGGCTAGCATGACTAAAAACATAGATGTCCAGGTTACGGTACGCTCTACTAGTGCACGTTCAAGACGGGGAAGTTATCCTTTGATCATGAAGATCTATGATTCCTCTAAAGATAAAATAAGTAAAGTTAAACTATTCAAACATCTTCAACCAGGAGGTACGACTCCGGAAAGTCTAACCTTTGATGCTATTATGGATAATTTTGTAGAGACCTCAACTAGTGTAGATAGTATCCTATTGAACTACTCCGATGGAGCTCCTCAATTTGGAAATCAAGATGTTAGATACTATGGAAAGATAGCTGAAGCACATTGCAGAAAATCATTAAAAAAGATTAGAAGCAAGGGCATCAAGGTATTGAGTTACTTTATACACGAAGACTATGGATATGCCGATTATCTTGAAAGTGATAAAAAAGCATTTCAAGGAATGTATGGGGCAGATGCTGAGTTTATTAATCCTACTAGTGTACTTGATGTAGCTAAAACTCTTAATAAAAGATTTTTAGAAAAAAACTAATTTAAAATTATGAAATTGATACTTATACAAAAGGGTATTGCTCAAGAGAGGATATCCCGGTGTTTGACTAATAGTAAACAAATAGGAGAAAGTAATGACTAAGATTAGAGCTATACGCACTTCCCCAATCCCTACAATTGATAGGGATTCTTTTTTAACCCCATTTGAAAAAATATTTGATCAAATCGTGGAAACTCAATTTCCTGATATGATGAGAACAATTGGTATACGACCGTATGAAGGTTCAGCTTACCCCAAGGTGAACGTATACGAGTATAGTGATAAGGTTAGTATAGTGGCTGAGATTCCTGGTCTGGACAAAACTCAATTAGTAGTTGACGTTCAAGAAGGAGTCTTAACAATCTCAGGTGACAAACACGGCATCTGGGACGAAAAAGACGCTAAGGTTATTAGGCGTGAACTAAAATCTTCATCATTCAAAAGATCATTTCAACTAGGCGATCTTTTGGATGGAGATAAAGTAAAGGCTACGTTTAAAGATGGTATACTTAGCATAGAGGTTCCAAAACAACAACCAGTTCAACCCCAAAAGAAAACAATCGAGATTGCCTAGACTTGATTTAGTTACAGTTGCTGATTCAAGGTACGAGGTTCTTGCTCGTTTGCCCAAATCAAAAGTTGATGATGTTGAACGGGAAAAGAGCCTCTACTTTGGAGCAGATACAATATTACAATCAGGAGATGTTCTGTTGGTATGTCGAAAAGTAATTGATGTTGAATATGAAGAATTATAAAAAACATGTTGACTCGCATATATAATTGTAAGTAAGTTTATATATGGAAACAAACATGATATCAATACCTTGTAATAAATGTGGTCGAATAGTCGACAAAGTAGACATTGGAATTAGAAGCGTCAAGTGTTGGGTCTGTGTACAAGTGGTAGTTGGATTCCCCAAGGAACCTATCCAGGTACAAAGATCCGGTCGTCCTGCGGGATGGCACTTTATGGCTGAGTTCGTGGATAAAGACGGAACGGTTTTTCACAAAGGCAAAGAGCAGCCCAAGTTAAAGGATACTCTCCCACCAACAAAAATTTCTAAAAAGAAGAAAAAGTCTACAAAGAAATCTCGTCGATCAAAAGAACAAATTTTAATAGACCGTCAGAAAGAAAAAAAAGCTGCATTAAAAAAAGCAGTAAAGAAACAACAAGACTTCATTAGTCACAAATATGGAAAATAATATAATCTTTGAAGTAGTCGTCATATCGCTACTATTGTACATAGCGTACAAAGTCAGTAATGATGATTGGTTTGGTTATAGGTAAATAATAAAGGTCATAGTATATGCACAAAGTTATAAATTGTCTAAAAGAAAAAAATAACCTCATCAAAGATCACGTACTGAGAAGAGTAAGTGTTGAAGAGGGTGAAGAGATAGCAGCCATATTATTTGATATTCTATCTACTAGAAAGGATGGGATTGGACTTGCTGCTAATCAAGTTGGCATCAATGCTCAGGTAGCAGTAGTAAATGTCAGAGAACCAATTATGTTAATTAATCCAGTAATCTTATCCAAATCAAAAAGAATACATTTTTATGAGGGTTGTTTATCTTTTCCTAAGGTAGGCTGTCACACTGATAGATGGGAAACTGTAACTGTTGAGACAGCTCAGGAAGAGGGTAGCCTAACATTTTCAGGAGTCGAGATGTTTGAAGAGTGGGAAAATAATACAAAGGATTCTAAACAGGAAAGACATCAGCGAGTGTTAGAAGCTGTATGTGTTCAACATGAAATAGATCACTTGTATGGGTGTACTATATATGATAGAAGGAGAGATACAACAGTTAGAGTTGAAAAAAAGATAGGTAGAAATAATCTCGTTACAATTAAGAAAGATGATGCAGTTAAAGTGTTAAAATATAAAAAAGTAAAAAATTTATTAAATAACGGATGGGTATTACAATGAAAAAGATATATGTGGATACAAGCTCTGCTGCTGAAGCAAGACGGGAAAAACTAAACGATACTGTGACAATAGGGTATGATGTTGATAATAAAATTGTAGGTGTGGAAATAACCAACCCTATTAGTTTTGATATAGATGATAGTGAAGTTGTTTATTATGAAACAGACGACAATTTTAATTTTATTGGTAATAGTGAATCTGAAGATGAATTTATATCAATGGATATAAAAAACTGGGCACAGGCATGACACAAATAACTAAGATAAAATATTTTAGTGCTGAGTGGTGTGCGCCCTGCAAAGTCTTCAAACCAATTATGAAAGAACTCTCTAGTGAAGGTTATGATATAGAGTTTATAGATGGTGATGTAAATCCTAGTTTAGCAAACCAATATAATATACGATCGATCCCCACGACCATAATAGAAAAAGATGGAATTGAAGTGGGTAGATTTTTAGGAGCAAGAACCAAGATGGAAATGATTGAGGTTCTTTCTTAATTACAGGTAATGTTTAATGAAGAGTTATATTTACGCAAGCTCAGAGCTGAATACGAATTTCGTGTTGTCGAGGCTCAATATTCCAATTACATATTCAAAGAAGCTCTATTGGAGTTTCAAAAAGAATTTGCAGAGCTTTCAAGTAAACAACAAGAAGATATTTCTCCTCAAAGAATTAAAAAGAAAAAAAAGTTATCAAAGACAACTGATAAGTTATATAAAAAAATTGCCTCCATTGTTCATCCAGACAAAAGGGGTGGAGATAATGAAGACTTTAAAAAACTTAGAACTGCTATAGAGGAAGATGATATGGAAATGGTGGAGAGTATAGCAGAAAAACATAATATAGATATAGCTCCAGTTGTGGAGTCTGTAGAATTTTATGAACAAAACATAAAAGATTTAAAAAATAAAGTAACACAACAATCTTCTATGTTGGCTATGGTGTGGCATGAGGCCACCTCAGAAGAGAAGACAGAACTTAGACATAAAATAGTAGACCATTACGGAGGAAACAATGGGTAAGATTATAGGAATAGATTTAGGAACAACCAATAGCTGTGTAGCTATTATGGAAGGTGGTGAACCCACCATTATAGTAAATAAAGAAGGTAATAGAACGACACCATCCGTTGTAGCATTTACGGATAAAGATAGATTGGTGGGAACGCCAGCTAAGAGACAGAGCGTAACAAATCCAAAAAATACTATATCATCCGTAAAGAGATTCATAGGTAGTAAATATGATGAGGTCAAGCAGGACACTAAAAAGGTCTCCTATAAAATTAATCGCTCTAGTAACGGTGGAATACAAATACAAACCAAGAGTGAAAATTATACTGTAGAGCAAATATCAGCAATGGTTCTAGAACAGCTTAAAGTGGTAGCGTCTGAACATCAAGGAACTGACATTACAGAAGCTGTAATAACTGTTCCTGCTTACTTTAATGACAGTCAACGTCAAGCAACCAAGGATGCTGGAAAAATAGCCGGTCTTGTAGTCAAAAGAATAATTAATGAGCCAACGGCAGCTGCTCTAGCTTATGGTCTTGAGGACAAGAAAGATCAAAAAATTGTAGTATATGATCTTGGTGGTGGAACTTTTGATATATCTATTCTTGAATTAGGTGATGGAATTTTTGAAGTTAAATCTACAAACGGAGATACTCATCTAGGGGGAGATAATTTTGACGAGGTGTTGTTAGATTGGTTAGTTGGTGAATATAAAAGTACTAGCGGGATCGATCTATCAAAGGACTCATCAGCTTTGCAGAGACTAAGAGACGCGGCTGAATTAGCCAAGAAGGAACTGTCAACTTCCACACAAACTAATATAAATCTACCTTTTATTACGGCAACTAACGCAGGACCACAGCACTTGGATATATCGCTGACTAGAGCTAAATTTGACACTCTTACAGAAGAACTAGTGAATAGAACTAAAGAACCATGTTTGCAAGCTCTTAAGGATGCAGGAATGACTACAAAGGATATAGATGAAGTTATTTTAGTGGGAGGGTCAACCAGAATTCCAGCAGTTCGCAAGACTGTTGAGTCCCTATTTAACAAACAACCTAATCACTCTGTTAATCCAGATGAGGTAGTGGCCTTAGGAGCAGCAGTGCAGGGTGGAGTTTTGTCCGGAGACGTTACTGATGTTTTATTATTAGACGTAACGCCTCTATCATTAGGTATAGAAACTTTGGGAGGAGTGGTAACGCAAGTTATAGAGAGAAACACTACCATACCCACAAACAAAAAACAAACATTTACTACAGCAGCAGAGAATCAAAGCTCAGTTGAGGTGCACGTTTTACAAGGAGAGCGAAAGTTTGCAGCAGATAATAAATCTATAGGTAGATTTCACCTTGAGGGAATCATACCAGCACCCAAAGGAACACCTCAAATAGAAGTGACCTTTGATATAGATGCTAATGGAATACTATCCGTATCAGCTAAGGATTTGGGTACGGGCAAACAACAAAGTATACGCATCACATCTTCTACAGGTTTAAGTGATACTGAAGTAGAACAAATGATAACTGATGCAAAAAAACACAAAAAGGCAGATACAGATAAAGCAGAATTAGTGGAACTAAAAAATAAATCCACATATCTAGTAACGCAGTGTAAGAAGACAATTGAAGAACACAAAGAATTACTTACAAGTGAACAGATTAATGATATAAATGACAAAGTCGAATCATTAGAAAAACATCTCAAGTCTGATAATGCCACCACAATTAATGAGAGATATGAGGAACTCAACAAGGTTCTTGGAGAAATATCAAGTAGTATGTATTCACAACAAAATGAAGAAGTAAAGGAAGAAGAGCCATCTCAAGATGGGGATTCTGTAGAGGCTGATTATGAAGTAGTGAATGACAAAACTACAGGGAATGTGGATGATAAGTGATACATATTATATATGAACAAGAAGGTTACCATAGAAACACTATTGAATAAAATGGCTGAACGGTTAATTAATATAGAATTAGTCTTAGTTGAACACCGCAGAGTCATAGACCACTTTGCTGGTAGAATGGAACACGTCTATGAAATTTTACGGGATGTTGATATAGAGATTACGGAAGATGATAAAGATAAATTATCCATGTATCTTAATGACTATGTAGAAACTAAAGACGCGACCGGTTCTGAATTATCATCTGTGCGTGAATTCAAAAAAGAATTAGAAAAATACAAAAAAGATATTACTACATATGGTGAATCTTAAAGAATTAAAAATAACAAAACAGGGCCTGAATGGAATCGACAGGTACAAACGAACCATGAGTGCAGCAGAGTTTGAGTAGACTCTTAAATAAGACTCAACAAAACCTAAATGGCGATGATTCGCTTAAAGGGTTGGTAATTGATTGGCATTTAGCTGAGTATGACTACTCTGTTGAATCAATCAGCTGTAACGCTCCCATAGGGAAAGTGTCTGAGGCAGATTACCAACCAACATACGCTTCCGCGTAAGTTACCGAGTCGTTTAACACTCAGTCAAAAAACAAGTTAAACACATTCACTTTAGCTAGATGGAAGTTAGTGATTAAAGAAACTGCCAGTTGGTTACTCTGGACAAAGTAGCAAGTAGGTTGTCAGTTACTTCTTATTGAAACTGAACTAAGCTGTGAACGACTTGTGCTAAGTTGTAAACTGGACCGGGGTTCGAATCCCCGCAGGTCCACAATAGGAGAGAACTATGCAATTTTTAACAGACATGTTAAGTAGTGAGTCTAAAATATCAAGCAAACGAGTTATTGGCTTTGCATCATTTATGATGTTGGTAGGTAGCTGGGTAGCAAATACATTTTGGCAATTTGATATTAAGGACCAAATTTTAGAAAATTTTATGTATATTACGATTGTAGGTTTAGGCGTGACTGCAGCTGAAAAGTTTTCAAGACAAGACAAATAAAACAAAAAAACAAAAGGTTACATTATGGATTCTGATAAGATTTTAGAGAACTGGAAAAAACTGCTATGGTACGTAGATGAGTACTTTGGCAAATTTGACAATCTCACAAAAGAAAACACTCATCGATTATTTAAACACTTCGAAGATAGGTTTATCGACGCACCAGCAAGTAGCAGACCAAACCATCACAACTGTTTTGCTGGAGGATTAGTAGATCACATGTTGCGAGTCATTGATACTTCCCTAAAACAAAAGACGTTATTTAAACATATGGGTGTAGAGGTAAAGGCTTCTGATCAAGAGATTGTAATGGCCGCTATGTTTCATGATCTAGGAAAGATTGGCGATCTAGACAATCCCTACTACATAAGACAGACGGATGATTGGAGACGCAATAAGTTAAATGAGTGGTATACTTTTAACACTAAACTAGAACCACTATCTGTAACTGACAGAGCTCTTTGGTTATTACAATGGTTTGACATTAAAATTTCTCAAGAAGTATGGAAGGCTATAAAGTTATCAGATGGAATGTTTGATGATGGCAATACTGCTCTATATAGAAAACATGACACGGATAATGTATTACATTATATTATACACTTTGCAGATTGGACAAGTACTGTCGTTGAAAAGCAACTATATCAGCAGTCGCTAGAGGGTGTAGATAATGGATATCAAGAAGGAGCCCCTAAGGACCGCAACATCACGGATAAGAAAATACAAAACATGAAAGATAAATTCTCTGAGCTATTTCCTAATGGTTGAATATATTATTATTGGAATTTTAGTTGTCTCGACTACATTTTTAGCGTATCTTCTAATGTTATCTTTGAGGAGAATAACATCTCTAGAAACATACATGTTAGAATTTGATAAGATAATAAAGTTCTCAGCACAAAAGATGAAAATTGTAGATGATTCAGGACACTTTGAATCAGATGATGAAATAGGCTTTTTCTTTGAACAAGTAAAACAATTACAACAGTTATTAAACAATCTATTTGAGGAGGCTCCCAGTGGGACGACCAAGAAAAAATAAAATATACTTTGACCAAGCAGTTCAAGATGCAATAGTAGAATACAATCTATCAGAAAATCCAGTATTAAGAAATAAGATTTATAGGGAAAAAATTCACTTTGCATTAGATAAGTTATGTGAAAATATTATCAATACGTTTAAGTTTAGCTATTTTGATGCAGGCTTTAATGATGTAAAGCAAGAAGTATTGAGCTTCTTGGTAATGAACATGCACAAATATAATGCCGACACGGGCTTCAAAGCATTTAGTTATTTTTCTGTAGTAGCTAAGAATTACTTAATTGCAGTGAATAACGGAAACTACAAAAAGCAAACTACTCACTCGGAGATATCAAGACCTAGTATAAGTGCTCAGTTAGTAGATATACCACGTCACGAAAAGGAAGTAAAGAAAGAATTTTTAAACATGATTACTGATTACTTTGACGAAAAAATACCAAGTCTGTTTAGAAAAAAAAGAGACATTGATATAGCTTACTCTATAGTTGAGTTATTTAAACGAAGAGGAGAGATAGACAATTTTAATAAGAAGAGTTTATACATCCTAATACGTGAAATGACGGGAGTCAATACAGTATACATTACAAAGGTAGTTAATGAAATGAAAAAGCATTATAAATTATTAGCTTTGGAGTATCAAACAGGTGTCCCCAACCCCTTAAATTAGTATGTTTTAGTTTTTGCTTACAAATTACATTACTGCATACTTATAGGTGCAGTACTACATGTAAAGGGTAAGCAAATGGACAATGATGTAAAAATATTTGATAATGTATCTTTCAGTGATCTTACTAGAGATATATATGATAACTCAAAAAGTAAGAGGGTTCAACTTGATCTACTAATTCAAGAAATCCATGGATTCATACAAAGTATAGACGATGCTGTTGTAGTTATGCCTATAGTCAAAGAAATATTTGACGTAGCTATAAGAAACGATGAGCATCTTGTAAAGCTAGCTAGTGTGCTCCAACGAATAGTTGGGAAATCTAGCGGAGCCTCTGAATCCGACACTATGATGCTTTCTGATGCTGAAAAGGAAGAGTTAATTGCTACTCTTCAAGATACAGCTAAAGATATGCAACAAGAATCCGATAAAATAAATAAAATTAAAACTAATGCACCTGTAGGTAATTAATGGGTTCTACATTTATAACTTTAGAGCCTTCCTCAGTAGACAACTCAGGTCTGTTTAAAAATGCACCTCCACAGCTAGTCTGGTTGCAGTTTGTCCCAGGGCATGTAGAAAAAATCTACACGGAACCCTCAACCATGTCTGGAGTCATAGAAGCTTCAGCTCATGCTAGCGACAATTCAGTTAGTAAGACAACGACTAAATATCTACCTTTATTAAGGGGTATAAATGAAACTCCTAGCAAAGGAGATCCAGTATTACTCTGTACATTTGGTCAACGAAATTATTATTTAGGACCACTCAACTCAGAAAATAATGTAAACTTTAACATGGACGGTTTATATGAAAGTGAATCTGAAGAGGCTGTGGGTGAGGCTGGTAGAGACCTTAGCTTTCCTTTTCAACCCAATAGGTCTAAATCGACCAAACCATCCAATGTGATATTAGACAATTCAACGCCTCCATCTCATGGAGATATCATGATAGAAGGTAGACACGGTAACTCACTTCGTGTGGGTAGTAGAGGGTCGAGTCCTTATATAGTTTTTAGTAATGGACAGAGTATTGATAGTAGCTTTGAAAGTGCGGCGGATGGGACTTTATTAACCGCGCTACAAGAAGGGTCAATAAAAGATAATTTTGGTGGGTATGTAGCTCAAGATACGGACACCACAGTAAATGGATTCATGCTAGCATCCGACACAATCAACGAACCCAATAGAATTATGTCATCACTCATCCAGACTTCTATAGGGACAGATGATGTAACTGACTATATATACAACTACTCAAGACCTCAATTGTTTGGATCTTCTGATAGGATAGTCTTTAATGCTAAAAAAGAATCTATATTTATTTCAAGTAAAATTAATCTTAATATGGGAGCTGGTAAAGATGTAACAGTATCAGCTAATAGTAAGATATTATTGGAAGCATCTAATATTTATTTAGGAAAGCAAGAAGAGGCTCATGCGGTAGCATTTGCTGATAATATATCAGAAGTAATTACAGAGTTAATTGATATAGTAAGTTCAGCGGTGGGTACGTGCACCGGTGCACCAATACCATTGTTGGAAAATCCAGCAATAGGTAATGGAGGACCAATTGGTTTAAAATTAGCTAGCTTAAAAGCTAAATTTGCTCCAGGGGGTCAGTTAGATTTTCAAAGTAGTAAACATTTTGTAGAAAAAAACCAATAGTTACGAGGATAATATGAAAAAGAATCAATTAATATTGTTAATAAGAGAAGTTGTAAGAGAGGAAGTTCAGCTGGAGGTTCGTAAGATTCTTCGTGAGGGCAAAAAAAACATTTTGCCACCAAGAGCAGCAGCTCCTACACCGGTTCCTAAAAGACCTGCACCTAAACGTGCGGTTCCACAAACGAGCAATCCACTGTTAAATGATATTTTACAAGAGACAGCAAACGATACGGAATGGGAAACAATGGGAGGAGGAACACTAGACACTTCAAATATGTCTGATGTTTTAAATAGAACAGTAGCACCCAATCCAAATGGACATACCACAGCTCGATCAGCTCCAATAAATCCTGCAGATCCTATGTCGCAGTTTTTAAATAAAGATTACCGACCAGTAATGAAGGCATCGGAGCAAAAGACTAAACATCGTACAGGAAAGTAATGGGAAGCTTGAGATCAGATATAGAGGATGTGTTTGTTGAAGCTTCGGGGTTGGGTCCTGATGAAAACGGCAAGATAGACAAAGGCAAAATTCCTGAGTTAGCTAAGGGGTTAGCATTGGCAGTAGAGAGATACGTTAAGAGTCTGACTTTTAATATAACTACTTTGGATGCGACCGTAATACTGGATGAGATGAAATTCCTTAAAGATATACCCATTGATTTAATGGAGGTGGGGCAAGTTAATCTTGGACCAGTAGCTAGTGCACCAACTCCACTAATAAACCTTAAACTCCCAGCACTACCTCCGACCGGTAAAATAAAAAGAAACACGGTATTTAAAAATGGTATGAATGTTGAAGCAAAAGGAAAAGCATATCTTGGTAAAGCAGCATCAGCTAAAGTCCAATTAAAGGATCCTATTTATGATAGAACCAACCAGTATAGTAAACAGGGTGAAGTAAAGTTGAACCCTACCAAGAGTACTATTAACAAGGCAACATAATGGCAAGAAGAGATCTAACAATACAGCCACTAATAGAAGATAGAGCGGAAAATATCTTTATTGGTTTAGAGTACCCCTTGAAGAGAAGCGATGGTATAGAAGGATATTTTGAATCTACAAAGACTACCATACAAGCTGTAAAAAATAATATTAGATTATTATTATCTACAAATAAAGGTGAAAGACTAATGCAGCCTCAACTTGGTATGGGCTTGCAAAAATATTTATTTGAGCAGGTAACCGACGAAACTCAAATAGCTATAGAGAATGATATCATTGATACATTTGAACAGTATCTACCATTTGTTGAAGTGAAAGATCTAAAAGTCCAGATGTTACCAGATAGCGTAGGTTCTAGGAACACTATGAAAATAACAGTACTTTTTAACATAACAAAGGATCCCAACTCATTGGAATCCGTAACTGTAACGCTAGGAGACTAAGGTGCCATACTCGGATCAAGACTTCAAGGAAACTAATGTAAATTACATTAACAAGGATTTTAATACAATAAAGAGCTCCTTGATTCAATATGCTAAGTCTTATTTTCCTGACACATATAGAGATTTTAATGAAACATCGCCTGGTATGATGCTTTTGGAAATGTCAGCTTATGTTGGCGATGTATTATCTTTCTATATGGATCAACAATATAAAGAAATGATGTTGCCGCTAGCAGAAGAACGTCGCAATGTCGTGACGTTAGCTAAAATGTTAGGTTACACTGCCAAGACGACAGTACCAGCATATGCTGTATTAGAAGTGACTCAAACAGTAGGGTCTTTGGGAGATGGAGCATTTCCTAATTATAGCGAAGCGGTGTCTATTGAACCTGGTATGCAAATACAATCATCTTTATCTACCAACGTAAAGTTTGAATCATTGGACATAATAGATTTTTCAGTAAGCTCATCATCCGATCCACTTCCAATACAAAGTGATTTTAACGATGAAGGAATAGCTACTGGTTATGACTTAAAAAGATCCGTTACGGCTATTAGTGGAGAAACAAAAACTAAAAGTTTTCAAGTGGGAGCTCCCATTAAATTTTTAAAATTAGATCTACCAGAAAAAAACGTCGTACAGATTATGTCCGTTCGTGATAGTAATGGAAATAAATACCACCAAGTAGATTTTTTAGCACAGGATAAAGTACCAATAGAAACTCACTACTCCTCCAATCCTAATAGAGGTGACGCCTATACTTCAATTCAAACTGGACAGACCATTAACACGGTCCCGGTTCCATATACTTTGGAATTTATTAGAACATCTAAGAGATTTGTGGTGGAGAATGATTTTGAGGGAACTACTAGTGTGGTATTTGGAAATGGAATATTACGCTCTGGTAAAACAATACAAAGTGGGTTTATACAATCTGACCAAGCTGGTATAGTAGTACCAGGTCAAGTACAAAGTATTCAAGCGGGTATCGATCCTCTATTGGGAGATGAATTTAGTACATTGGGTGAAACGCCATCCCACACCGAACTTACGGTAAAATATAGAATAGGTGGAGGTTTGAGTTCAAATGTAGTAGCTAATGACTTGTCTATTGTTACTAACAAAATAGGAGCTCCGGGTAGCCCAAGTCTAACATCTGCTACATTATCTGTAACTAATCCAGAACCAGCTAGAGGTGGAGCAGCTGAAGAATCTTTACAGGAGATACGAGAGCGTGCAGCCGCATTTTTTACTACTCAAAATAGGTGCGTTACTAAAAGCGACTACGAAGCTAGAATTCTAGGCATGCCAGCTAAGTTTGGCAACCTTGCAAAGGTCTATGTTGAAAGAAGTACCGGAAACACATCAGAGCTGATAAATATTATACGCACTGCACAGTCAAATATTCAAGTGAAGTATGATAGCGGAGTAGGTCCGGACCGAGGAAACTTCAATGACTTTTATCAAAAAGTAGAAAGCGCCTTGGAGGTAATTGAGAGTGGAGTCATACCTACCATAGAGGTTTACACTCTAAGCTATGATAGAAATAAAAATTTAACAGAGACTCCCGCTGATCCAATAGGAGTAAATCTCAAAAATTATTTAAACGAGTTTCGTATGCTCACGGATGAAATAGTTCTAAGACTCAACGGAGACTCGGGAGGTGGGTATATCGTAAACTTTGGAGTTTACTTTGATGTAGTAGCTCATAGAAATGCCAACAAAGCAGAAATAAAACTCAAGTGTATAGATAAAATTAGAAATTACTTTACAATAGATAAGATGCAATTTAGACAGCCTGTTTATGTAAGTAAACTTGAATATGAACTAATGAATATAGATGGTGTATATTCGGTTAATTACGTCTGCATATCTCAGGGTCCTAATTATGAATTACAACCTGGTGTATCTGTAAATACTTTTGGACCTTTATATACATTTCACCATGTAAATAATGCATGGCAAATAGACGAGTCGACTGGTTTAACTAATTATGGTTACAAGTTTGACTTTGAACAGTCGCTTAATCAGGGAGTAATACAACCTTCATCGACACCCTCTATTTTTGAATTAAAAGATCCGGAACAAAACATAAAAGGAGCTGTTAGATAATGCATTATAGAATTTTTTCAACAGCAGATACATATGTAAATAGTGGCTCTAATTTGATCACAGGAGAATCGTTTAAGGATCAAAACTTTGGTCAAGATGAAATATTAGAACTTAAAAAGGTATATTTTAATAATGACTTTGAGTATCAAACCAGAGTTTTAATAAACTTTCAGGGTCCAGACTTTTCGGAGATTAGTCAATCTATAGTAAATAAAACAATTAATTCACCTAAATTTAAATTGAGATTATTTGAAGCTAATGGTACAACTGACGTATCCACGAACTATTCTCTAGGAGCATATCCAATATCATCTTCATGGGATGAGGGTATTGGTAGAACATCTGATTCACCCAAGACGACTACTGGATGTAGTTGGGAAAATCGTTCGTATTATGCCGGAGCTGCTCCAGTAACATGGTCTCATGATGATGGTTTAGCAAGACATGGAGTATACTTTTACACGGGAAGTGGATATGAAGCATCACAATCATTTACATATACATCACCTGATGTTGATATGGATGTCACGGATATTGTAACCAGGTGGTTAGAAGGTTCCAATAATAATGGATTTCTAGTAAAGTTTAGTGGTAGTCACGAACAAGCAGCGCTTAGTGACGGATCAATTACTACGGGTGATCTTAAATTTTTTAGTGGTCAAACTAATACCATTTATGCACCGGTACTAGAAGTTCAGTGGGATGATCACTTACCAGCTACAGGCTCAAACACAGGAAGCCTGTTACCGGTTACCATGAGTGGTCTAAATGATATGATCGTGACAATGAAAGGTCTTAGAGAATCTTACAAGGACACCGAGAGAGTAAAGTTTAGAGTACAGACTCGACCTCGACACATACAAAAGACATTTACAACTTCCGTACAGACTTTGACTGGATCATTTATACCTGAAGGTAGTGGATCATATAGTATCATTGATATAGCAACAAATGAAACAGTAGTTCCTTTTAGTCCATACACTTCTATGAGTTGCGATGATACTGGAAATTATTTTATTCAATGGATGAATGGTTTCTACCCCAATAGAAAATATAAGATACAATACAAGTTAAATTTTGATGACAATCAAGAAGTAATCTATGATGATGGGTTTGAATTCATCGTACGTCAGTAGGAGTAAGTAATGGCTGAATCATTTGGAAGAGGTTTTGTAACTGGTCGAAAAAACCGGGATAGGCAAGAAGATCCCGACTTTCAGGCTATGCAAGAGGATAGAAAGATCGCGTTGGAGTCTCAACGTAATAGGGATCAAAAGGCACTTGAAGAGTATCTAGAACTAGAATATGATCCATACGTACCACCTATTGTAGATTTAAGTAGTGGAGAAATAGAAACAATACCTTCCACACCAATAAAATCTACACCCGCGGCAACCACACCTCCAGAGCAATCGGCATCTTCTATCCAAGCAGAAACTTCATCCACCAATCAGCTAATGGTAGAAGATACTGTAGAGGTTAAGACGATAGATGTTCCTCCAGTACAACAACCAGTTAAAATAAATAAACCAATTACCATAGCGGACCCCACAAGATCTAAAGTCACGGCGGAAGTCACGAGACGTCTTAGTGGTCAGCAACAACTAGCAGGACTGAATCCAATAAGATCAGTTAGTACGGCACCACTGAGTCCGGATCCAATAGACATACCACCAGCCCCTCCATCAACCATACAGAATTTAGGTGGAGGTTTTATTGGTGGTGTTGGAGGAGCCATACCGACGCCCGGATGCCTAGATCCCAGAGCAGACAATTACAGCCCAAATTCCACATTTGAAGATGGCTCGTGTGTGTTTACAATTCCTGGATGTATGG
>TARA_R110000851_G_scaffold176489_2_pt1 | contig 21196 bp, 16 predicted proteins | sample TARA_R110000851 | Tara Oceans TARA_R110000851 (sample SAMEA4397627) | marine metagenome | biome: Polar Biome; feature: [DCM] deep chlorophyll maximum layer (ENVO:01000326); material: water (ENVO:00002006), including particulate matter (ENVO:01000060) such as... | depth 17 m
TTTTTTATTTTTCCTTTATTCTTCTTCTGAAAGTCGGTCGCGGCGAAGGCTTCTTGACAGTTTTCGACCGACAGGATCACTGTTTGGGTTGTTCAGCGTGTCGTCAATCATTTGTTTAATTAACCTTTCGGGGGTAAGGTCTCCGACTTTATCTAAAAATCTTTGCGCATCGGCGGCATTTTCTGCGTTGGATTCCGCAGCTTCTCTTGCTGGAGCCATAAGCTCTTCAACCCACTTTTGGGCGTGCTGCATCAAGAAGTCTTTGGACAAAAACGCCGGGTCATTGATTGGGCTGCCTTCGCTTCTCGCTGCTTCTATCTCTTCTTTGATAATTTTTACTAATTTTGATTTAGTAATTTTCATTTTTTTCTCCTCCTGGGCGCCAGCCTTCCGACCATCTGTCTTCTCGTCCCTCAACCCATTGAATATAGCATTTACGACAACAGTCAAATTTTGTCATATATACATCGTCACGCGACTCAAAAGAATACACCTGACAGATCGGACAAATTCTGTTATTATCTTTAATAAATAGTTTTCTAGATATTAAAAAACCATCGATTTCAATTTTTTCAATTTTTTCTTGTTGTTTTTTTTCTTTTTGGTATAAATCGCGGATTTGTTTCTGGTATTCTTTTTCTTTTTCATCAGTCCAGTTTGCTTTAGGGTGCCTGATTGCTTCTTTGCCATACTTTTTGGAGATAGCGACTTCATACTTCGCAATTTCATTTAAATCTTTTTTCATTTGTTCACCGCATAGACAATACCAACAGTGGCTGCGGCGCCAGCGACAAAGCCACCGATTACTCCCCACATTACAGCGTTCTTGCCGGGCTTTTTCGCAATAATCTTGTTCAAACCTGCGATTTCCTTATCTTTGATTGATATAACATTATTACATTTTTTCTCCTGAATGTCAAGAGAAATCTTTATTTGTTTTAACTCTAGGACATGTTCTGCTTGTAGAATAGACGTTTGATAGGCAAGCTGCAGATCAAATTCTTCCTTAAGGAATTTTTGTTGTGCTATGAGCTTGGCCGTGGCTACCGGGTCAAAGAGGGTACCTGAAAATGGTGCACATTGAGACTCCTGGAGAAAGGTGAACTGTCCATCTGACGCATGAGCTGCGGATGATGACAGTGCCAAGAGAAGGATAATTTTATTCCACATATTCAAACCCAAATAAATCTTCTATTTCTTCAAGCAACTCTTCAGGTTGTTCGTCAAAGTCTCGAATGTTTTCTTGTATCTCTTTTTCTTTTGCCCGGGCGATCTGCTCCAAGTCCAGCCTGTGCTGCTCTTCGATTTCTTCAATTAAGGTCTCGTATGAAGCGATTGCCTCATCTCGGCGCGCCAACTCTTCTTCATGTAGTTCTTGCAGTAACGAAAGCTGCTCTTGGTAAGATTGACTCATGACTTCCATGGATTCTTTAAGAGCTGCGTAATCATTTTTGGTTGCGAAAAATAATACTATCATCAGAATGAGACCGAGCGTTTGCCAGTTCTTGGCAATAAATGATCCCAACGATTTAAAAACTTCACCAAAATTAATATTAATCAATTGTACCTCTTGAAATTAGAGTCCTTTCAGTTTTACGATCGCATCAATAACTGACTGTCCGCCAATATATAATGCGCTTAAAATGAGCCAATCTCCGCTATCTAAATGTGAACTAAACATTAAAGCAGTCGCGGTGGCCCATACTAACAACTTTCTCGATACGAGTTTTTCTAAGGCTTTATCAACAGCCCCTTTTGCCATTTCTGTCATTGTCATTAATCCTCCTTATTATACTAGGTCAACTAAACCAGTTTTCACAGTGCCATCTGAATACTTTACTGTGATTGTTAATTTATGTGATGCTTCATCCAAACTCATGCAAACCGATGAATTCCCCATTTCGGCAGAATCAATGGCGGTGCTCGGAGCATGTAAAACAACACCGGCTGAAGAAACAGATAAGTGGTCTGCAGCCACGTTAGTATTAACCGGGGTGGTCGAGATGACTACTTTTGAACCCAGTCTGTTGCCATAATGCCAGTTTTCGGTTGCCTTAGCCTGAATGTGGGCGGAAGTTCTATGCTGGTTATTGGTATATCCACCAAAAGATATTTTACCGAGCGTTTTGGTGTCAGGTACATGCCCTGTTGGGAAAACACCATCATTGGATAAGAGGTTAATGTAAGATCCGGCACCTTCTGCAGATGCCCATGAAACAACATTTATTCCCGAGTTATCACTATGGGTGCCTCCGTGAGACCAGATGCTTAATGCACACTGTGCGTCATCAGCCTCTCTTTCGATATGAACAAGTCCTCGCTGCAAACCCAAATATGGTACATCAGACGCGTCAAAATCGTTCGTCGTTTGAATCATAACTCTGGCACGGTTGTCGTGATCGCTCGACTCATCAATAACAAAAAAGTTGTTATCTGTCGAAGTGGATACTCGAAAAGCCGTTTCGGAAGCGTCAGTGGAAAGAACAGCCAGAGAACCATCCACGGTTGGCGATACGTTGCTAGGTGGTGTTTCCCATATGAATGAATCGGATGCATTGTTCCACTTTAGAAACTTCCCATCAGAATTATTATCGATATCAACTGCGTCTTTAACAAGACTCTTTCCTGTTCTATATTTCCAATGATTACCATCAGTTACGTCTTCGTCATAGAACATTACGCTATCCTGCACTGGGTCATCATATCCACCCGGCGCCGTTACCGGCCTAGTATATAATTTAGTGTCTAGGTCATTAATACTCTTAGCACTTATATCAACAGATGATGGCGAGACATTTACGGCAGTTGAATTCCCAGAAACGACCACAGTATCATGCGCGTTGGTGTTATCTGATGTATCACCATCAATATAAAGAGGACCAGTTCGAGGATAGATATAAACCTTTTGATCAGCTGAAAGAGACTGTATATATAGGGAATCGGCGTTGCCCCATTCATAAGTCGTGCTCTCCATAAGAGTTAGTGCATCAAAAAGCTGCGTCTGTGACCATGTTCCACTAGCCGCATCGCGGAGCCAAAGTGCATAAGGCGACTGACAGTGGACAAAAAACCCAGTCTGTCCTGGTGATTTCTCCAATCCAGTAGATACACCATCAACAGGCGAGGACGCGTCGACCACCGCACTGTCCACACCCCCTACGTAAAGTGAGTTCTCTGTTAAATATGCCATAATAAATTATCTCCCTTGTGGGCGATATGATTAAAGTGCCCTTTTGCCAATAAATAGTTAAGCATTTACTAAAGCGTACCCATTTTTCTTATCAATTGTAATTTGCATATCAACACAGTCCTTTAAACTATCTAAATGAGATATTAGGAGCACTGTCTTGAAGTAGGATTTAATTAAATCAAGAATATCGATAAAACCCTGCATATTTTCTTCGTCTAGCGCTGTTCCCGGCTCATCTAAAATAAAAATATCTGACTTTGGTAGGCTGGAGACACTCAAAAGGGATAGTCGAATAGCCATGGCTGCGATAGTCTTTTCTGCGCCAGAAGCCATCTCTAGCGGGCGGGGGCCATATAGAGGATGTTTAATGAAAATGTCTAGGCGCCGGCCATCGTCTTCAAAAAATACCTCAAAGTCCACGATATTCGCCAGAATCTTAGCAATTTCTTCGTTGATGACGGGCAGCTTTCTTTTGATGACATCGTAAGCTATACCGTTGGGGTGCATACATCTTTTATAAAGATCAGAAGCCGAGAAGTCTTCTTGAAGATCTATAAATTCCTGCCTTTGGGCTCTTAGGTTGATCACTTTCTGCTCTAAGGAGCCAACGCGCTTATATAAACCAAGTACCGACAAATTACAACTATCATAATTGGATTCTAGGGTCTTGGCTTGATACTTAAAAGATTTTATATCCTTGTTCAGACCTTCTAAATTATCAATTGTCTCCTTATTTAGCTCATATTCGGACAACTTGCTCTCAATAGATTTTATTTCTACCATAAGAGATCGAATGATAGAGTCATTTTTTTCTATTTTTAAGTCGTAATTTGTAATTTGGTTAGATAGTGCGTTCCTTTTGTTGATCAACGTATTATATTTATAAATATCCGATTCTACTTCATCAGGATCTATTTCTTTAATTTCGTCATTTAAATCGTCTATCATCCCGGAAAGGCGATCAACTTCTTTTTGGTTTTTAGGCAGGTTGGCCTTCGAGATGTAGGCATCCTTAATAAATTTGCATTTAGGGAAGCTAGATCCACAGGGAATTCCGCTCAATAGTTGGGTTTTTTGATTATTTCTTTTTAACTGCTGCTCTTCCGAGCTTAATAGGCCCTCCAAGGAGATGAGGTTATCTAAAAATTCATTGGCCACTTCTTGCTTCTCAAAAAGCGATTTTTCATCATAATTTTCTTCAAATTCAAGAATCTTTTGATAAGAGTTGCGGTCGGTGGCGCGCAGAGTGCTCATTTCTTTACTCTCGTCAGCTACACATATAATTTGATTTTTTTTATCTTGTAGTGAAGCGCGGACCTTCATTACATCAATTAGCTCGGCCGGAATAGAGCGAATTTTCTCATCTAGCTGTTGAATTTGAGAATTACAGCGCTCTAATTTTCTCTTCATAGATTCACAGGCGCTCTTTTTCTTTTTTAATTCGCTATTAGCCTCTTCCAGGTCAGATGAAGCTTCCTCAATATCTTCATCAAAGTTCTTATCTTGTAATTTTCGGAGGGCGCCCTTCGTATCGGCAGATTCATCATTGGCCAGCTTAAATTTTCTTTCGAAGAACTCTAAATCTAAAAATTTAGCCAAGATTTCTTTCCTCTTGGTCGAGCCCTCTTTGATGAAAGTGAGAGAATCCATTTGACTAGCCATTGAAGAATATAGGAAATCGTCTAAAGTTCCAAATACTTTTCTAATACTCTTGTCAGTTTCATTACGAGTTAACCCGTTGCGGCTCTCTAGGTTATCCACTAACGGATCATAACAGTTAAATTCAACATTAGTTTTGGCTTCGGTGGTTGTCTCCCCCTTGAGTTTTCGAACGTATTTTTCTGAATCTCTTTCAATATAATAATCTGCATCACCTACTGATATTTTGACCCTTCCGGAACCTGCGGGGAGATTTTGATTGATAATATTTAAGTTCTTTCTATCATTTTTTGATGTCGAATTATATAAAGTATATAGTAATGAGTCGATGATACTAGACTTTCCAGAAAAGTTTTTACCAAAAATGCCGACAATGCCCTCTAAATTATCAAAGTTGATGCTGTTTCCGCTGCCATAGTTAAAAAGATTATCCCATTCCAAAGATCTAAGGCGCCAGTTTACATTTCGAGAAATCTCTTCTTTTTCTTCCGCGATCTTATTATAGCGCAAGTTGAGATTCAAGACACGCTTCATTAAATCTTCTTCAACTTCATAATCCGTCAAGTATTCTCGTATTAATTTTTCTTGAATTTCTATGTTGCGTAAATCTTCCGTTTGTAGGCCTTCAGTTGAGGCCTCGACGTTTCCTCTCTTCCCGGCGGCGCGATTTAGAAAAGTAACTGTCTCTGGGTTGAATCTTCTTTGGGCCACATCTTTGGCCTTGCGCATGACGCCAATAGGCAAATTATTGTTAGATACCAGTCGGAGGCGTGCATGGGGAGGCACATTTATGCCTCTGGGCATTTTTCCCTTGGGTGTCAAGTTCACAGTGACAAACGGTCGTGGGTTATTCACGATATGGTGTGTACAATCAAAAGAATCTTTACTATCGATATTCCAAATTAAAAATCCTTTGTCATTGGTCTCGCCGTGATTTTGCTGTACAGTTGAGCCGGCATATCGGATGCGGCCGGCGCTATCTAAGCATTGATTGGTTTTATGGATATCTCCCAAAAATGCATAGTCATGGCCATTGAAGATCCCAATTGGGTGCTCCCCGTGCTCCATGACCCATCCAGTATCAGTGACAACGCCAGAGATAGAGCCATGATACAAGGCAATATTAATTTTAGAAATGTCTGAAGGCTGAATCCAGTTATCCTCATCGAAAACAGATAAAACATTTAAAGTAATTTCTGGGCTTATGACTGTTTCGCCGGAGTTTTTCAGGATATGCAGATTTGGGTGATTTAGTGCTTCCGCAATAGGAGTAAGAGCATCTTGTCTGCTGGCATTTCTTAAATTGCCATCATGATTGCCTAAAATTATATAAGTGGGCGCTATATTCGCCAGATTACTAAAGAAAGCAGAGCACATTTCTACAAATTCCGGAGAGATTTGTGTTTTTGTGTGGGCAATATCACCACAGTGAACAATGCAATCTACATTTTCTTCTCTTAGTTTATCATAAATTGTGTCAAAGATAATTTTATATTCATAATGATATTTTAGATTTTTGATATGGGTGTCTGCAATGTGTGCGAACTTCAAATTAACTCTCCTACAAAGATCCAATGGCAGACAACAAGACATCATCTTGTCGTACAAACGGAGCTTCTGTTTTCATTTGTGTGACTTCATCCTTTCCCATGTCTCCAAGGTCTCGGTCGTCACTATACTTAACTTCTCTAACTTCTATGCCGTACTTTAGTAATAATTTCTTAATACTATTTGACTTATAATCAGCATCTGGATCTAGTGCTAACAAAATTGGTGTGTCATTCTTTACTATCTTTTTAAAAAGGCGTGAACCCTCCCTCAAGGTTGAACCTAATAGAGGAACCGCATTCGATGCTTTTAACGCGTCGAATACGCCCTCTACTAGCATTACCTCTTCCTCAAAATCTACATATAATTCATTAAAAATGATATCGCGACTAGCCGCAGGGTTCATATACCTCCTCCAGTCATCTCTAAATGTACGGGCAATAAAGTAATTTAAGTCGCCCTTCTCATTAAATGATGGTATAATGATTCTTCCTTTATAGTCCCCTTCAGTACAATATCCCATCTTCCACTTTAAAACGTCTTTTTCGTCCAAGCCCCGAGATTTAAGATATTTTATAGGACCTCTAGCTTTGTGTAGATTACAAAGGCTTCGAAAAGATTCGGGCAATTCTAGCACTTGCTCTTTCGAAGAATAAACTTCTTCTCTAAAGATATCATCAAAATCATTAAGATCTGTGACCTCTCCAGATACTATTTTCCATTCTTCTTGCTCATTGAAGGATCCAAAACGCCTTACAATTCTTGAAAGCTTTTTTCCGCGTGCATCGCAAATCCAACATTTATAGACTCCCTTGTCGACATTTACGGATAGTTTTCTTTTATGATGTTTACAATAAGGACATTTAAAAAGATGCTCGTCACCAGAGGCGTAGCATGATCCCAAAATACCTACTAGAATGTTCAACTTCTCTTGCATATTACTAATATAGCATAGTTGAGGGCACCTGTCAAGGGTTAATTTGATTTAAAAGATCCAGGGCTCTTTTTTTCAGTTCTGGGTTCTTTTCTTTTTCAGCGGCCAGATTTAAGAGTTTCACCATATCATCCTTTGGCGCCTTATTTAAGTCAGTCATCATTTCAACTTGATCTAAGATGGCTCCCAAGTCAAGGTTCTGGGCATTTTGTTGGGGAGCTTGTGGTATTTCTATATCACTAGCATCCTTAAAAACCTCTAATGCAGAATCTGCTACCCTTCGAAGAGCGTCACTATCTCCTTCTTGTGCCATCTTTTTTAAGGTATGAAGATCGCGGCTGGCGATTGCCTCTAGTTGCTCCTTTTGAGAAGAAGATAAGCGATAATAAGCATCAAAATCATCACCTGACGCTACTTTTTCGAAAAAAGTACCAATTTTCTGCAGTTCTGGGTCATCGGTTGAAGATTCGGCTATTTGTTTCGCCACTGAAAGCAGTTTTTTTGCCCGGGCTATAACTTGATCGTCGTCCATTAAATTTCCAGCCATTGCATCAGTGGAGCCGAAAAGACTTTGTACTGCGTACATTGCAATGAGTGCGATGGTAATTTTACCAACCAGCATTCCAGCCTTATAGATTCTAGGATTACTTGATTCAAATCTTTGTGCAATTTTTTTAATCTTATTGGCTCCAGAAATTATTTGTGCTGCGTAGTTGACAGCCTTATCTTTAAACTTTTGTAACATCATGAATACTTGGGTAGAAAGGTGCAAGACTGGATTTTGTTTTAGAGAGTTTAAATCTATTTCATTAATTTTTTGTAATTCATAATCCAGAGATTTTTCCCACTTTTCCAAAAAGAGTTCAATATTTTCTTGCGTCTCGCCTATTGAGTTCAAAGCTTCTAGAAAACAAGCTTTTTTGACACCCCTTTCTCCGATAGAATATATGTTTCCGGCATTTGAGTCCAATAAAGCTTCTTTTTCAAACCGTTTCCAATTCTCCAGTATGATCTTCATATTATTCATGTGTTGTGACCTCTTGCAATAAATAGTGCCCAGCTCTGGCAACGACAATTGCATCAGCCATATCGTAGCAATATTTCTGAACATTCCCATATCGAGTGTAATCTATTTCAAACTCCTTGCTTTCTATAAAATGCTCCATCACGACATCTTTAGCTTTTTTACCTTTGGGTATTTTGATTCCGCATTTAGATCGGGCGCCAATGGGAGTAACGTACTCTGGGTGGATGTCAAACTGCTTGTGCGATAGCCACGAAACCACTCCATTGAAACGTTGAAGGACAGCCATTGTTTTGGCGGTTGAACCTCCTCGGCGGAAGAACATCAAGGCCTGCTCAATGAAGATATGTTCAATGGGAAATTCCAGAGCTTGCAAGTATTCATCTACTTTTTCCGCTTTTGCAAAAAAATCTCCCACTTTTCGAAGATCAATGTATCCAACATGAACTATCTTATTGTCATGTAGAACACATACTCCAACAATGCTTGTGCTTATATCCAATCCTAATATCATTTAAAAATCCATTTTTAACTTAAAGGTATATTGCTGCTCTTCGCTTTTCTTTACGGGTCGCGAGACAGAAGCAATTCCAATAAGATTTTTATCCTCATCATATATTCCAATTTTAGAAATATAAGTTATTTTCTCGAATGAGCCAGTAGGAGAAACATACGGAGATTCAACCGTATTTTTAATTTCACGATCTGACTCAATAAATGAGATAGAAGAAGAGTTTGGCAACAGTCTCTGGCCATACTTAATATAGGTGGGATTATTAGAATGATTCATCTCCCCCTTGTCTGCATGGGCCAGTAGAGTAACCGTAGGAATTCGTTGTGTTCCCTCAAAATTCATCTCATAACTCGATGAAGGAATAACGCCCGAAGGTATTCCGTCTTGGGCGCCAACGCCAAAAAAGAGCCATGAAGAAGTTTGTTGGTTAGTAATATCGTTTAAATAATTTCGCGACACAGACGTCTCTAGAGGCCATGAGCCGGTTAGTACCATAAAACCTTCGTTATATAAAACTACGCCTGCTACAGACCCCGATCCGGAGCTTCCAGAGGGTCCTGTCTGGATGAGTTCTCCGTTATATCTCTTGTCTTGAAGCTGGCCTATTAAAGTACCGGAAATATAGAACTTTAAATCTACCGAACCCTTCTTAATTGAAGAACCAAAAAAGATAGAAGGTATCGATGCGAGATTTAATCTCTGTGTTGCTTTATCCCCTAAGCTAGAACTATATGCATAATGTTGGCTGACGTTCTTATAATAATTAAGAGTATTCTTTAGGGCGGTCACATGTGGTCTAGATTGACCAAGCTGGAAATATTCTCTAGATATTGATGCTGTCAGAGGATAAGAAGATGTGATTTTGGCGCCATAAGCGAAATCAGCATTAAATTTAGATGTTGATATCGTCTTAAAGTTTGACAGTGTTCCATTTTTTACAATAAAAGGATAGATCATCCCAGTATCCGATGGAGTTCTATCCACATTTTGCTCATAAAGCGAAATAAACCCAGGAGGAGCATTTGGTACACTTGTGACGAAAGCTCCGGATACTTGCGTTTCGTTTTGCTTGTAGATCTTACTGTCGTAGATCGCCAAAGACACACGAGGGTGAGCCTTTATTATATTGTGTAGAATATCGCTTTGGTTAAATTTCTTAAATGGCATGACATTTTTTAATAATCCAAGCGTACGCGTAAAGTTAGCTCGTTGGTTTGATCTTTCTTTAGAGGTTCGCTGATTTTTGCTACCGCTAAGAGTTCGTTATCTGCCGAATACAAACCGACAGAAGTAATATAAGAAACTGAAGGGTCTGATGAGACGTTTTTTGTTCTTATTTTGCTACCGCTTAGATAGGTTGGATTGGAAGAATAGTTAAACTCGTTATTGTTTGCGCGACAAAAATAAATGGTGCTGTTTAATTCCGTTGTATTGTTTAGGAGGTTATTTCTCCATGTATGCCGAATATAATCGGCTGTACCTGTAATACTGTATACAGAGTCAAAGTTGGAAGCACTTGGGAAAATTGCTGCAGAAGAAGTAATAACTGCTACGCCTGCTTGATAGTAGAGCAGTCCCACGCCGGTACCGGGGAGTGCTGTTGACGACGTGAAAAGCACGCCATATTCGCCTGAAGGGGAGTTAACACGATAGTCGTTTTGGGCACCATAGTCACCCAAAGTGATTAATGTGGTTCCAGACATGACTGTAAGGGTATAGCTTCCTTTTTTAATTTCATCTTTGACAAGGAGGCGTGAATAGTTTAAGAACACACAGCTATCGAGCTTGTCGCCACCAGTGAGGTCCCCATCTCTATCAAATTTCCTTACGTTATTGTCGACATCATAGCCAGCGAGGACTTGAGCCATTTGATTATATATATTCAGCTTTTTTGCATTCATGGGGTTACCCGAAGAAGACAAGGTGGAAGAATATCCATAAGTGATATCAAAAATATGATTGGCTGATGAGCTTAGATATGGATAATCATAGACACTCTCGAACATTCCATGTGAATAATACTTGATATTCTTATCGTTATAGGTGCCTGATACAATCGAACCAGTGATAGGAATTGCTTCGTTAAGAAGTGTCCTTGTGGTTGCGACGTCATTACTTAATAAATTTTTAAATACAGTTGCCATTTTTGTTTTCCTATTGTTTCTTGATAAACCGGGCTGGAATATCTATTCTGTTGCCAGTAGTGACACCGGTGACTCGAATATTTGAGTCAATATAAAGATAGGTGCCAGCTGTGGCGCCCGATGGAGTAGCCATTGTTGCTCCAAGTTGTGAGAACAAGAAGGTACTAGTATTTAAATCAATACTTGCTTGCACTTTAAACTGAATTGAGGTTCCGCGAGGGCCCTTGATTACTTGGCCTGGTGCTCCATCACTGATTTTCTTATTATTTGTTATTTCACTAACAAATTTTAGATCTGTACCCAAAGAAAGATAGTAGCTCGCAATCTGATCATCATCAATAAAAGAGATAGTTGCCAGATTATTTCCATCTTTCGATAGAATTTCGCCTAGGCGCGTATCCATTTCTAGAAGATATTGAGTCTCTACTAAATCAGAGTCTAATTCTCGTTGGGGAGAAACCTCATCAGTGTCTAGTCCCTGATCCACTCGGACATAATTTCCGCCGCTTCCGTCTACACCGTCAATCACCCCCGATACTCCGGCCAGTGCTGTGTTGGTATCGTCATCGACTGCTACATAAAAAACTCCCGCCGTTTGATTCCGGGCGGTAGATGAGCTGTTGATGTCTCCAGAGCCGCCGAAGACCTCATTGAGGACTACAGACGGAAGATAGAGTAGATTGGTCCTAGAAATTGATATCAACTTTGAAGACATCGTGGCGGTGTTGTTTGTAAACGCCTCTAAAACAGGAGTTTGCAAAATTTGCAAATCGTAATATGCACTGCCACTAGCATTAGTTTTATCGTAAAGAGCATAATCGATTTCATCATCGCCTAGCGCGAATTTGGCGATTCTAAAAGTGCCATCTCCTTTTGCAAGACGGGCGCGCCCCGTATCAGTCAAGACCGCATCTAAAATGATGTCTCCGCTGTTATCTAAAAAAGCCATTAGTTTTCCTTCCTTTCTCTATAATTAGTATCCAAAATGTTTAGTTTTGAAAAATCTTTTATTTTTAAATTTTATCTAGCTTCACATTGAAATTTATATTAAGATCAATTTTCTTTCCAGTTTTCTTCGAAGTTAATCGAACTTTAAATTTTCTCCCAAATAAAGCCTTATTTTCCAGCCCCAAGACAAGATTCTTCACCTCTTTGACGCTGGTTCCGGCGCCGATGTTTGACTTTTCAAGATTGATGAGTCGTTGGCTATATCTTGGTACAATGTTAATTAGTTTTTTACAAGTTTTTGTGGGCTTTTGTGGAACTATTTTTTTCATCTGATATATTTCTATCAAGGGATAAACTGCGCCATCATTTTCCATCATAACCAGCTTATAAACTGGAGATGGGTTTGAAATCTTCCCGTGATTATCGACGGTCCGAAAAGCATAATAATATTCCACGTTGGGATCAATCTCATCTATAAAAGATGCTGATGAGGCTTTTTGAAGTGTTTCAGTATTCACATCCGTAGATAAATACTTCCTTAAGTTATTTGCAAAGTCCTCCATTTTCTCCGGAGGCGCTTCCATGCGATAGATTTCAAAAGCTGCAGCTCTGTCGTCAGTAGTGAAGGTGATAGGAGTATTGGGAGGTTGCCTCTTTGTTACTCTGATATCGTCTACAATCTTCTGTTCATTGGGGTTGAAGACAATCGGCATCATTTTATAACTTCCGACGCTGCTGTTAAGGTTTATTAGTATCCTGTCCTTTACTCCCCGATATGGGATAAGATCTACGTTAGGGAAAACAGGAGGATCATCAATAATCGCGCCAGTGATTTCAAAGAAAGGCACTTCTGCTATTTTAACCGAGGGCCTGACAACCACTTGGACATTGGCTTTATAAAATTCCTTCGGATTTACAGATTGTCGCTTTCGGGGTACCACAAACAATCGATTTGCATATCGAGTATTAAATATATTTCTGTCAGTGGAAAGGTAGCGGACATTTTTCTCTACTATATTTTTGTTATCAAGCACGACTGCATCTTCTACCATATCGTCAAGATCAGTGTCAGCTATCAAATTGGGGGCGCCCGTACTAGAAGGGAGCGGTGTGAAAGAGGGGGCTGGGCCGGCCACACCGGGAATGCTTAATGTTTCCACTCCATATTGTATGCCCTCTTCTTGCTCTACAGATTGTGCCAGAAAGGCTTGCAAGGAGGGTTTCATATTTCCTGGATTAGAGATATCAACTGCTTCGTATTTCCATAAATGCCCGTTAAGGTCGTCATAATATTTATGATATTGGGTGGCCACTGCAGCAATTTGTGTAATAAGAGTATTTCTTTCCTCCACGGCTTTGTCAATGGAGGTGCTATAAGAGGACCCAAAACCAGAATTTTGATTACTTGAATTACGCAAAGCTTCGATTTCGTCGCTTTTCTTCTTATAGTTGTTGAGGAAGCCTTCAAATTGGATATAAAAGGAATCAATAATGTAGATCCACGACAAGGCTGCTCTAAGATCCTTGGAGATAGTGCGCATGGTGTTGCGTTTTTCGTCAGTGTTTACAGAGGGTAGATAAACGTCTTCATATTCTTTTACAAATTTCTCGATTGAAGACTTCATAGTCGAGAGATATTGGCGAGCATTTTCTATAAGAGTTTTGGAGCTATTAAGGTAAGATGGGTATGTCTCTCCTGTGTTAAAAGCAGATGCGACTGCCTCAAGAACAGCTATGTCTTGATTATATTTTTTCATTTCTTGGATATTATCGAAAATTTCCATGTCCATGGCCATATCTTTGCCCAATGGTTGACTGGCTACCTCATCTGGTAGGTCCTCCACAAGCTCATCAAAGGGGTTCATAATCTCTGTATAGCGAGGATAGTCTCCTAGATATAATACTGGGATCGGTTTTTCTGCCGACTCAAAGGTTTTGGGGCCCGAAGCGACATTCGATAAATCTTGGACAACAGTTGCACCTTCTTGGGCCAGAGTTTCTTGTATGATTGAAGGAGGATCATATTCATCAGGAAATTGCAAGTTTTTGTAATGATATTCGGAGCCAACTACAAATTGGTACGCAGTGGCCCTGTAGCGATATTCTTTATTATATTTTACTTGAGTATCGACGTATTTAATTACCTCTATCTCATTTGTATTTGGTAGCCAAAAAGTCTGAATGGGTTCAGAGCCACCGTTCATAGAAAACTTTTCCACCTTATAGCAAATGGTTTCAGAAAAAGATTTAGCCCCATCAGAAATGTCCAAATATGAGCGATTATATTTACTAATAAGAGTTTTTAATTTTCCCGAAAAGATTATGAGATACATCATTTTTTCAAAGTTAGAAGTGATTGCTTGTTCCTGCTCATCTCCTAGCAATAAAGAAGAGGACCGCACAAAGTTTTTATTTCTAGATACCTTCTTGAGCCATTTATCTACGTCGATGATATTAATATCAACTTCTTCTGAATTTACAGAGATTGAGGTATTTGTAAAATCATCATTAGGTATAACATTTTCAAAGAATCTCTGCATGGGCTCCGTACGCATCGAAAACCGTTGCCTCTGTTCATCTGTAGGATTGGCAGGAATAAGAGAGAGATAGGACATTAAAGAAGTACTAAGTTTTGAGTCTTGTAATACTTCTGTCATTTCGTTTGCGGAATCTGTTGTGAATTCCAAGTTAACATACATGGGGAAAAGCGTGGCGAAGTCCGTACCTTCGCGGATTAGCTCATCACAGTCAGTATCAAATATAATATTTGTTGCAGTATTCGAGATTTTATTGAGGTCTGCAAATGGGGCGCGGCGCTGGGCCCTTCCAAACTCATTGAAATAAGCAGGATGAGCATTACCAACTTTAGGCAAGCGCATAGATCTTAGCTGCGATTCCTCAAGTTCTCCGCCGGCTGTGAGTGCCTGAAATGCCTTATCATTCTTTTTATTGTCCCGCGTAGTTAAAAATAAATATAAGTTAGGCAAGATGGTTTCCGGAGATTGGTCATTATCTGTTAAGAGTTCGTAAGTTCGTGCATAATAGTTATAAACAAAGTCTGCCTTATTATAGACCACGGCGGAGTTGAAAGCTTGAGCATCTAGTTCTTCGGGTGATAGGGGAGTTTCTACATCAAATGAATAATCTAGGAATATTTTTGCTGAATTACATATTTTATTTATATAATTAACCCAATTTGTATCATTATTATAATACCCTTTATCGGCATAGATTTCAAAGTTGTGAGTAATTTCGAAAAAAGGATATTTATTGAGATTTCTTACCTTTTTTTGACGAGGTATTATTTTAAAAGCATTAATCTTATTTATTTTTTTGGTCAATAAAACAGCATTATTTTTAGCGTTAGGGTCGCCATAGTCAGGAAAGAACGGCCCTAGGTCCCAATAATTTCCAACAGCATTCCTAAATAAATCAAGGGCATTGCCATAAATAGTAGAAAGAACGTAGGTGTTTTTCTTGGAATGTGACATTATTTATTGCCTCCGAATGGAAGAGTGGGTGTGTTGCCCGGGGTGCTCATGGGGGCCATGGGCGCGGCTTGCGCGCTTGTAGGCACCGAAGGAACGGATGCTTCCGGTGTATCAAAATTAAAGTCATCTTTCTCATCACTAGGAGAAGGAGGGGTAAATCCCAGAAAGTCTCCATTGTCCCCATCCTGATGCGTGTTCCCACTAGTTGAATAACTGGCTACCATTTCTTGTTTCTCTTCCACTTCCAACATTTCTAGAATCTCTTCCGAAACAGGAGGGCCTATAGTGTCGTCCAAAGTAACTACTTCATCGATAGGTTTTTGTGGTATGGTGTTCTTTTTATCCTTCTTTTTTGGGAATGTGGGCTTCTTGGTTGTAGATGTATCGGGGACCTCTACCAACAAGGGTTGTTTAAGAGAACTCTCGATCTTGCTAATATCAGCTTCAACCATAGCAGCAGAGACTTGAGCAATTTCTTCATCAGAGCCACCCTTGGCTACTGTCTCTATGAGCTTATTGGAAGACATGGCGCCTTTACGATTGCTTATCTTTTTCATTTTATTTGTCAATATCAGCAAATCTGATTTGGCCATTAAGAAATAGTTGTCAAATATTTGCATGTCTGACCCCGAATTGACTCCTATACCTAATAAATTATTCTTATAGTGCTCAATCCGGCACAGCAAAACTCCAGATTCAGAATTTTGTATTATCTTCTTATTGAGCATTCTAAATTTAGGCTTAAGAACAATATTATTCCCTTTTCCATCTTTTTTGAATCCCGTAAATACTTCAATTTTTCCGAATGTGTCATAATTCATGCGCATCATCTGGGCGGTTTCTGGTGATTTGATGGGATCGGAAGACTGATTGATCCAATCATTTTTCGTGGAATCACTGTCGGAAAACATGAGCGATCTTAGCTGGTTGGGGACTTTTTGTAAACTCTTTTTATTGAGCGGGGAGTTGCGGATAAGATCCAAGACATTGTAGGCTGAATATAAATTATAATCGCTGACTGGCGTGGTTGCGGCGCCTTTTTTAGTAAAATTGCTTTTTCTTTTTTGACCTCGGCGCTTGTGTTTTTTGAGGGCGCCGGTGGCAGAAAGAGTGTTCGTAAAAATTTGAGAAAGGGCTCTTTTATTTTCTTTGTTTCTTTGTCTAATTTTGGCGCGCTTTCTTTGCTGAATTTCTTCGTTATCGGTGTCTGCTTCGCTATTACATTCTGTGCTAGAGATAGAGTTAATGGGGTCGTCGGCCGAGAAAATAGATCGAGCTGAAACCAAAAGTTTGGTTGCGGAGGCTTTATCGAGGCTTGAAAACTCCGACATGGTTTCTTCAGTTGGCTCTATTATCATTACGCCGATTTGAGAAAGGATGCTGCTGTTTGATCGATCCTGGGTCTTGGTTCTCAAGGAGTTTGCCCGGGTGTCTTTGGCACGTCGTGGGCTTTTTGAGGCCGGAGGACCTTGGGTTAAATTGGTATGATTGCCACTCTGAACGGCTACGATTGCCGATGCCATGGCATTATATTTTTGTGAATCCCAGACTGATTCTCCCATGTTTGTTCTTTGCACTTCATAATTTCCGGCGCGGAAAAGAGAAGGAGTGAGATATCCAAATTCGACATCTTGTAGATCTAAAATCCCAGCGGTGTCGGCTGGTAATTTCTGTTGTCCGGTTTTCTCAGCTTTCAAAATCTCTGCATTAGTATTCATATCAGGTTCAGACCAATAAATTTCATTCTCCAACTGGACACGTTGAAATATATCGTCGAATAAGACAGCCTTTGTTCCGATATCTTCTTTTCCCTCTGTTCCTAGGAAATCAACTCCAAAGTTTCGTGGAAAATTAGAGTCATGTAAGTCTTTAAAGAATTTATTTATCCCCAACATAGAAACTTTATATGTACTCTTGGCTGGGCTTCTGCTTCTGTTGAGTGAGGTCTGCGATGCTTGCCTCTTATTACCTAGGGCGCCTTGAATCTGCAATGTCAGCAAATTTATCATTTCGATTAAGGCGAAAATGCCCGATGAAGTGCCTGTGACTGGGTTTGCCATGGCATTGAGAATCTTTGCCATAATTTTAGGGGATCGAGGTAGGCGAGTTAGCGACGACTGGGCGTCAATAAAGGTAGCAATAGCGACGGCCCATGGGCGTGTTTTTAATCTTCTGTATTTTTTAGCCAAAATGGGGGAAAATTTACCATCTTCCTGAATATATCGAGGAGATAGGGCATCCTGGTAGTATAAAGATAGGCTTTTATTAGCCAGGACGAGTTTGTCCAATAATTGATTGAGAAATATGACGGTACCATCTACTAATTCTAAGGATATCCCATATTGATAGACCCCATCTGTGACCTCTAAGATATCCTTATCCGTGCCAGTAAAAGTTCTTACCCCATCAGAAAAAGAAAGATTGTCTACCTCTCTAATGGCGCCATTGTCGTTTGTTTTTTTCTTTAATACGCCATCTCTATCTCCAGAATCAATAATTGTTTTGACAATATTCCTAGATGCATCAAAAATCATGGATTGGACAGGGGTGCCGAGCTTATTTATAGCTGCGACCTGTTCAATTCTGCGTCGTAAAATTCGGAGAGAGGTAATTCTAGATAATAAGTATATTTCCTCTATAGCGCGGGGATTAGTAGAAGTATCAATGATACCACCAAAAGCGCTCTGTTCTCGCACGAGCTTTCTAAAATCTACATGAAAAAGATAAGTTACTTCTCCTGAAGGTTTTGGGGAAATAAGGCCTTGTGAAATATATGAATCCGGAGCATCTGTCCTTATTTGATCTCTATTCAATTGGGGCTTTTCATATTTTTGATAGGTTCGCAGTGCTGGTCGGAGATTAAGTATGTTACCGCTTATTTTCTTTATCTGGCGGAAATCTTTCACCTTGTGGTTGGAAACTTTTTCACGGCGCAAGTGCTTCGGAAATTTGTCCCGAGAAGAGCCGGTATACCAGGAGGAGCCTTTTTTGTGGATCGGGCCGAGCCACACTTGATTGGTTTCTTTCACATAAAAAATATAAGCTATCGTGTTGACTTTACTTCTCTGAACTACATTTTCTTGTGTCAGGGCGCCCTGGAAATTCTGCCTCCTATTAAAATCCAGCCCATACGCCGATGCAAGACCGTCGATATCCAGATAAGTGTAAGCAAAGTATGTTAAGTGAGATGGTTCTGAATCTTTGATTAAAAGCTCTGTCTCATAGGGGATTTCATAAATTCTTTCTCCGTCAGAAGAATGAATGCGGGTATAATCTTTTAAATCGAAGTCTCTTTTTTGAATAGGCAGTGTGATGACAGTATAATGTTTCTTATAGCGATTTTGTTTTAAAATTCCGAAGCGGCCTCGACTCAAAGCGGTGGTAATTCTCTTATTTGTGGTTTGAATAACCTTAATATATAGAAACTTTGTAAAATCGCTGTTGCTCATCCAAGTACTAAGTGCATCTTTCTCTATTACATCTCTAACGGTCAAAGAGAGGGTAATGTTTAGCCCCTGCATTGTATTAGGCGCTCGTGAAAGGTCTTTTAGGCGCTTTTTCTTGGAGTTTTTTCTCTCGCGCAAGTTAAGCTTATCTTTTTTATTTCTTTGTTGTTTGCGAGTCCTTTTCTTAGATAATTTCCCTTCACGGATAGAAATTTCCGAAAAATATACAGTTGGCAAGAGGGTATCGGTCAAAGACTTTATATCAACATTTTGAGGCATTTATAGTTTCCTTCTTAGTAAATAGTTGTTAACTATTTTCGTCACCAGAGTCAAATGGTTTTTTTGTAGCAATGAACGGGCCTGATTTAGCCACTATAGACGCCTTGGGCGCTTTTTGCGCATTATCATCTGCACAAACCACTAGCGTAGTGCTGGTAGTATCTCTATATAAATCTGCTGCAGTGGCCACAAGCGGGATAATGGGGCGATGATAGGCACTATCAACATAGAGCCCCTTGGATCGCAGGATGTCTACTGACGTAGCCATCACAGAGGGATCTATTTCATCATCAACAAATACATCGAAGTAATATCCTACGTAGTTGGAGTCTTTTTGAATTAAGCTTTTATCTGGTGTATCTGCCACCAATATATTATTGACGATTTGGGGTTTTTTATGTTCAAAATATAGTTGATTTAAATTTTGTATCGTAGGATTAGATGTTCCGGGGAGAGTAGCCTCCTCCATTTCAAATACTTCTATGTCAAAATTTTCTACATCAAATGGAACGTTTAGCTCGTCCAAATCTAAAAGAATAGTCTCTTCTTGGACTTCAAAAAAAGATCCGTCAGGGAAAACTCCGAGAGCAAGATCTTCCGCATCAATTTGACCGAAAGATTCGCGGCCTGGGTAATCTAAAATGTCTTGAGGGTGAATGGTGTAAGTGAGCGCCATTTCTAATTGGGGAATTTTAAGAGTGCGATATGAGCCGGTAAGAAAACCTTCGGTATTGGTTATTTTCCCTTGTAAAACCTTAACAGACCATCGTGGGGCGGCTTGAGATCCATATTCAGAGCTTCCAAGGGGAGATACCAAAGAATAATCCCTTTCCGGCGTAGATTGTACATTAATTTTATCCTCCTCCCGTTCGAAAGGATCATCTTTAGACCCAACTATTTTTAAAAAATCTGTTTCGCGGCCAGAGAATACATGTTGCGTGTGCATTTGAGGAGTATTTTCTTGGATTCGGGGCTCTGTACTGTTTTGAGGTTCTGTAATTCCCGCGAAGGATGAGTCATATATAATATTGTCATCAAAAAACGCATAATAAGTTGGCTTCCACTTTCCCATAGAAAGGAGGTGTTTTCCGAATTGGGTTAATTGAATATCTATGACCTCCTCCTTATCATCAAAAAATTTCATGATTCATCCCCCCCCTTTGTTTTGAAGGCTCCTCTGTTTTTGCGGCGCTTGCGATTGTTTGACTTTATCTCTTTCTGGCGAGTATTCTGTTCTTTCTTCGATTGGCGCGCTGTATCTTCCCTATTAGACTCGACCGATGGAGTCAGCTCTTTGGTTGCGCGTAGGCCCTTCTGCATCTCTTTACTTACGTCAGAGAAAGACTCATTAATATCAATAGCTTTATCTGTAGAATACTCAATTTGGGAATCTATCTGTGCGAACTCTATCAATGAAAAATAATCATAAGGCCAGTTATAGCTATAGTCTATTTGGGTTTTGGTTTCTTCGTTGCCGCCTGCTAAGATACTCTGATAATTATTGTTTCCTCTTTGTTTTACTTTAAACACCATCCAGCGGATGCGGTCTTTAAATTTTTCCAAAAGTTCTGTATCCATAATCTTGTGAGAAATTTTTGCCGTGGCTTCTTCGAACCTTGTTCCTGTTTTGGGCATTAAATTTTGCCACATGTAAGACAAGTCATCTTGGTCAAAAGTATGGTTAAATTCAAAAATATACATCGCAAAAGGGGTGACCGAAGAGTTTTTAACAAAATCTAACTGTGGTGGTATTATAAACTTTTTCATCTTTCTTACCATATCTATAATAGAGTCTCCGGCTGGGATTGATTCAGAACTCATCTGTTGAGCATTTGCTATTTTTTCTTCAGAATATTGAATCATTCCTTTGTCGATTTGGAAGAATTTTCTTTCGCCCTTTTTAATAATATAGGGAATAGCTACGATGCCTTCAGAAACTGTTTTTGCTTCAGACAGCTTCCCCAGCTTCCTAACAACACCTTTTCTGAAGCCTACGGCGTCTGCTAAGGAGTAAAGTGT
>TARA_R110000851_G_scaffold89618_3_pt1 | contig 21141 bp, 30 predicted proteins | sample TARA_R110000851 | Tara Oceans TARA_R110000851 (sample SAMEA4397627) | marine metagenome | biome: Polar Biome; feature: [DCM] deep chlorophyll maximum layer (ENVO:01000326); material: water (ENVO:00002006), including particulate matter (ENVO:01000060) such as... | depth 17 m
TCCAAATATACTATAAAAGATGGAAAGAATATTGTGAAACTAAAAACAAAAATATTAAACAAATATCTAAGAGTAAGAACAATAATGATTGTAAATGTAGAAGTAATAAAAATAATAATTAAATCTATCTACAACTATTTGAAATCGGTATAAAAACGGAATAAAATGAATAAATTTCCAAACAAAGACACACAATTCAGTTCAACAAATCAACCAGAAAAAAGAGGTAGACCAAAGGGTGTGCGAAATGTTGCAACAGTATTGAAAGAACTATTATCAACACAAGACACAAACATGGGTGGAATTGGTGATTTTGGTTCACCACTTGCAAAAATGTTGATTAAAATTGCATTTAGTAATGATTCAAACAACAATGACAAACTCAAAGCAATCAAAGAGATACTTGACAGAATTGATGGATTGCCAGAACAGAATGTCAATGTGAGTGCAAATGCACCATCATGGCTCAATGAAGAAAATAATGAACAAGAATATGATGACATAATTGAAGATGAAACAAGCGAAACCATACTATGATGTAAAAAATTCAACCAAGCGCATTTGCATATTGCAAGGTGGAACAAGGTCTGGAAAGACTTATTCAATACTTCTTGCATTGATTGAGTTTGCATATAAAAACAAAGACAAGGGTTTGTATATAACCATTGCAAGACAAACATTTCCAAGTTTGAGATCAACATCAATGCGTGATTTCTTTGAAATACTAAAAGCAGAAAACTTGTATGATGAAAAGTATCACAACAAAACCAATCATTTATATCATCTATTTGGCAACAATTTTGAATTCTTGAGTGTTGATGACAGTATGAAGATTAGAGGTCGCAAAAGGTCTGTGTTGTTCTTAAATGAGTGCAATGAATTTGACCTTGAATCATTCATTCAAATGAGTTTAAGAACCACATTCAAAATCATCATTGACTTTAATCCATCAGAAGAATATCATTGGTTATATACACACCTCATTGATGCAGATAGAGATGATGTGGACTTTTATATTTCAACATACAAAGACAACCCATTCCTTGAACAATCCACAATTGATGAAATTGAAAGGTTGAAAGATATTGATGAAAATATGTTCAGAGTGTTTGCACAAGGTCAAAGAGGCATATCAACAGAAACCATCTTTCCAAAATTCAACATCATTGATGATATACCAGAAAACGCAAAAGAGATTGCGTGTGGTCTTGATTGGGGTTTCACTGCCGATCCAACATCTTTGTGCAGAGTTTACAAGCATGATGTGGATATTTATATTGATGAACTTATATATGAAAGGGGGTTGACAAATCAAGACATTGCAATGAGAATCAAAGAACTTGGAATCACAAAAACAACAGAAATATTTGCAGATAGCAGTGAACCAAAGTCAATTCATGAAATCTTTCTAATGGGTGGCATCAATATCAAAGCAACAAAAAAAGGTCATGATTCAATCAGAATTGGAATTGATATATTGAAAAGGCACAAAATAAACTTGACAAAAAGAAGTGTAAATTTGATAAAAGAATTTAGAAATTACAAATGGATAAAAGACAAGAACAACCAGATTACAAACAAGCCTGTTGACAATTGGAATCATGGAATTGATGCAGTGAGATATGTTGCTTTGAACAAACTCATGGTGTCTTATTCTGGCAAGTATTACATTAGTTAGACAAAAATTGAATATTTATATTTATAAAAAATGAAGAAATTGAAATTAAGTGTTCCAAATAATTGGAAAGATGTCACAATTCAACAATACCAGAAGTTCATGGAATTGGTTGAATCGGACAAGAGTGACCAAAAGAAGATGATTGGTGGTGTTTCAATCTTTTGTAATATAACCACAAAGGAAACAAAGCAAATTAGCTTAAAAGACTTAAAACATATATATGGAATAATTATCAAAATGATTGACACAGAACACACAGAACAACAAATTGAAAAAAATATCATGTTTAACAAAAGAAAATATGCAATGATTCCAAACTTGTCTGACATGACAACCGGTGAATTCATTGATCTTGAAACATACTGTGAAGATGATATGATGAAAAACTTGCACAAAGTGATGGCGATATTATACAGACCAATTGTTGATGATGTAGACAGGTTTAAAAGATACACAATTGAACCATATGCACCAACACCAGAAAATGATGAATTGTTCTTGTCCTTTCCAATGACAAATGTTCTTGGTGTGTTGAGTTTTTTTTTTCATTTAGGCGAACCACTTTCAAGAGATTTTCACAAATATTTGGTAAAACAGAAGTAATGCAAAACAAAGGAAAACCAAATGAAAGAAGAGTGACAACAGAAACAAGATACCAAGAAAAATGGAAATGGTATCCAATAATATTTGAACTTGCAAATGGTGACATTTTAAATATGGACAAAGTAACTGAATTAAAATTGTATCAAGCATTAACATTCTTGTCTTATAAACAAGACAAATTCATTCTTGAAAAAAAACAATCTAACCCAAATCAAATTGCATAATGGCTATAATATACAATTCACCAAATAACATCACATACAGAAACATTGTTGACACATTCAGAACAATTGCAGAAAACCATTTTCAATTGAATTCTTTTAAGTCTGGCAGTTTGAATGATGTTGATATTGAAAAAATGGACTTGGACAAGTTTCCATTGTTATATGCAGAACCACAACCTGCAACAGTTGACATTGGAACTTTAACATATACATTTGACATCATAGTTGCAGACAGAATCAAAGAAGATATGACAGACCTTGATGATGCTTATTCTGAAACTTTACAAATCATGAAAGATGTGATTGCAGAATTCAGACAAGCAACACAATCAACATCATGGGCAGATAGCAGAACAGACATTGTCTTGCCTATTACATTGACACCATTCACATCAAGATTTGCAAACATGTTGACAGGGTGGGGTGGAACATTTTCAATTGTAGTTAATAACAACAACAACCTTTGTGTTGTTCCAATAACACCAAACTCATAATGGCATTTGAAAATTCAATCAGAGTGATGCAGGGGTTTGCAAAAAAACAAATTGCAGACACTAAAAACAAGGCAAAAGGTTCAAACCTTGCTAATGAAATCACTGCCACTATTCTTGGTAGTTTTGACAAAGATCCAACAGTCAAATTCACAATGCCAATTGCACTTGCATTTGTGGATATGGGTGTGAAAGGAACAGGACAAAAGTTCAAGAATGGCAAACCATTAAAAATGAAAACACAATTGCAAGGTCAACAAAGTGCCTTTGCAAAGTCAATCTTTGGTTTCAATAAAACACCATCATTTTCTGGAAAATTTAAAATGATTAATCCAAGCGCAATTGATAAATGGACAGTTCAAAAAGGTATTCAAGGAACAAGAGATGCAAAAGGCAGGTTTGTTTCAAGGCAAGGATTGAAGATTGCAATTGCAACATCAATATACAGACAAGGACTTGGACAGGGTGGTTCTTTTGATTCCATTGCAGGAACAGGTTTCTTTTCAATAACACTTGAAAAAAACATCAAAGAGTTGACAATCAATCTTGGCAAGTCTTATGCAAAAGACCTTGTTGAAAATTTAAAAACAGAAGATTATTTCGTTTAATTATGACATTACAAATCAAACAAATACCAACAGACAAATCAACAACATACACAGGAATATCAGTATATGATGAAATGATTCCTGTGAATTGGAAACCAATTGCACCTGTCACAGTGAGATTGACTGATGACATATCATCATGGTTCAAATTTAGATTCATTTTGAGAATTTATGTGGATAGTGTATCAAGTGCAAATCTACTTGCAACACTTAAACAAAGACCAAACAACTATTCAACAACTACAAATTCAAATGCAATCTTTGATATTAAAGGAATATTGAACACACAAATTGATGCAACCTTTCCAGATTCCAATGAAAAATCAAAAGAGATTCACAAAGTTGGTGATAATTTAACATCAACAATTTTCAGTTTAAACAATTCACAGGTCAAAACAATAGTCATCAAAGCAACATATGAATATGCAACAACATCAACTTCTGCACCAATAGAAGTCACAACAGGATATGTTCAAATATCTATGGATTGCACAATGGCATCATTTGGAACATTTGAATATTTAGTTGATGCAAACCCATTAGATCAATTTTATAATACATCTAGTAATCAAAAATATTTGTTTACAGACCTTTATGATGAATTTGAAGATGTCAGACAATACAATGAACAAGTTGGTGGTGGTTCTGTTCTTAAAGGTAGATTGAACTATGTGACAGGAACATCAGATTTTCACACACTTGCATTCATGAACAAGAGTGCATTTGGTTCAGATGGGAACTTTCTATGTTTAAAATATTATGATTCAAGTGGAACATTGTTGAACACTTACACATTTGAAAATGACACAACTCAAGGTGGTGAACCACCAAGTTCTGCAAATGATCCATCAGAATATCTCTTGTATGCAGGTGTTGGAACTGCAAATCTTGAATCTTATGTTGGTGCATGTTTCAAAGATGGTGTTGCATTGACACCTTTTGATGGTCAACCATCTTCAAAAGGGTGGTCATATTATTCAATATTTATGTGTGAATTGAACAGTGGTTCATCAATAAGATCAAGAACATATTATTTTGTGAAAGATTATATTAATAACACTAATTGCAAAGACATTGAAATCATCAGACTTGGTTGGACAAACAGTCTTGGTGCATGGGATTACTTCAATTTTAATGCAGGACAAACACAAAGCATTGATGGTGAACGCATGAATTATGGTCAATTGTTAGGAACAGAATTTCTTGATTCTGCAAATACTTACAATTATTACAATTGGCAAGGTGGAACAAAAACATTGTATAATATTGCAAAACTTAGAACATCACTCACAACACAATACATCACCAAACAAGAGGGTGACTTGTTAGAAAATTTATTCAAATCAAATAATGTGATGATTATTGAATCCGGTTCTGTTGTTCCTGTTTCACAATCGGTTGTTATTTCAAACAAATCATTTGTGATTAAAGAAACTGCAAAAGATAAATTGCAAATACAATATACTTTTGACATTGAATATTCAAATGAATTAAATACAAATAGTTAAATGGCACAAAAAATCAGATTAGTTGCATACAGAAATGATTTATCATATCCTTTGGACTTGTTAGACAATCCAAATGTGTCATTGAATTTCAAGTTCAGTGACATCAAAAACCCTGCATCAAAACAATCAAGTTTTTCACAAACATTCAAGTTGCCTTTCACAGACAACAACAATGCATTCTTTCAAGATTGGCACAATTCAAATGTGACTGAAATTGAAAATGGGTTTTCAACAAACAAAGAAAATCTTGCATCTTTATTTGTGAATGAAATTGAACAATTTGTTGGAACAATAATCTTGAAAGGAACATACAACAAAGAAAAATATTATGATGTATTATTATTGACACAAGTGGCAAACCTATTCACAACAATGGGTTCAAAATCAATCAAAGATTCTTTCACTAATTTTACAACATTAAATCACACACTTACAGAAACCAATATTCAAGCATCATGGAACAACACAATGGGCGCAGACTTTCAAGACAGTGTCGGATTGTGTTCAAAGATTGTTTATCCTGTGCAAAGCTATTCAGAACCACTCTTATGGACTGATAATGACTACTTGAACAATGATGGTTCATTGACTGATTTTTCTGTCTATGATGAAGAACTTGGAACAAATATCACAGTCAATGGTTTTTCACCTCACAAAATAAGACTTGAAAATCAGAAACCTGCAATTCAATTGAGAACAGTTCTTGAAAGAATCTTTGCAACAAATGGTTTCACTTGGACATCTACTTTTTTAGACAGTGTATATTTCAGAAGATTATATATGACCACATGCAATTTCATGTCAGATGCAAATTCACAACCACCTTTTGCAAATTCAGACAGTGCATATGCACCAACATTGTTTGGACAATTTGGATATACAGATATGCGTTGCATATTGTGGAATGGTTATTCTAGTATTTCACAACCAGAAAACTGCACTGATGCTTTTAATATGAGAACACCATCAACACAAACATATGGAAATATTGATTGGTCAGATTATTCTGTTGCAGGAACAACAAATTCAAATTATGGTGGATTGACTGTGAATTCAGATGGCAGTGCAAATCCATCAAATTCTGGTTTTTTAAATATTCCAACATACCATGATATTGGTGAACTGCAAATCAATATTCAAACAAACTTATCAGTTATTTGTGAAGTAGATGGAACAGGTGATTTGATAGTTCCTTTGTCAACAGGGCTTGGAGGACTTTTGCCATTATACAGTTATGAGTTTGCAACGAATGTTGGATTGCGTGTTTCAATGATAGATGAAAATGACAATGAACTTGGATCAAGTATAGAAAATTTAATATTATTAAAAGCAGGTAGAGGAAATGCACCAAATACTTATGTAGGACAAACAGGGAGTAGTTTTCCATTTAATGATATTAGAAACAATTTATCAACATCAGCAGGACCAGATTATCAAGCAGACTTTCAAAGTGTGAATATAAGTTTCACAAATCAAATTGCAGAAATTCCAACAGACACAAAAATCAGAATCAAGATGTGTGTGGTTGTTGTTTCAAACAATCCGACACAAATAATAAATTCAAGTCTTTATTCAAACAGGGCATTGTATCTAACTCAACCTATTCTTTTGATTGGCAAACCTTCTGAATATATCGGAACAGTTAATGGTGTAAATTGCACAACAAGAATCACAGTGATGGGAAACACTCTTGACCAATTAAACACATACGGACTTGAGGTTTCAGTGCCAAATTGCATTGATCCATCAATCTCACAAAAGGGTTTCTTGAAAGATTTGTCAGACAGATTCAATCTTGTCATTCAACAAGATCCAGATTCATCAACAAATTTGATAATTGAACCAATGACAGACTTTCTTGCATCTAGTGGTAACACTAAGTTTTGGACAGACAAACTTGACACATCAAAAGAAGTAATTGTTGAACCAACAACATCATTGAAATTCAGTGAAATTCATTTTCAAGATTTGCCAGATAAAGATTTCATGAATAAGTTTGTTGCAGATTTCTTTGCATCTTCAAACCCTCATGGTCGGTTTGATAGATTATATAATATAAACACATACAACACAGGTGGAACACTAAAAAATGAACCTATATTTTCACCATATATTGTTGAAGAAACACCAATCAACATTGATTCATCAACTGTCAATAATAGCGCAAGAAGATTGTTGTTGCATAGAACATACAGTTATGATGATAATGGCAATTTGAGTTATCCTGCAACACAACCAAAGTTGTTCTATTATGGTGGATCACCTGTTCAATTGAATCAACCTGCAAACACAACATTCAACATCTATTTGCATTACACAAATGTTGTTGGTTCAAACATTGCAGTGGGTTTCAATGAATATCCACTTTGTAGTGCGTTTGATGTAGATGCAGACAACACAGTTGATGCAGGAACAACACAAATGTCATCATCAACAAAAGCATTGAGATGGGACAATTCATTCATTTTTGGTGGTGCAAATCCTCCTTTCAATTACAATGAAGAAATCAGAAACACATTCTTTGAATTGTATTGGTCAAATTATATTTCACAATTATATCACCCAGACACCAGATTGCTTGTTGCACATTTTATGCTCAATGAAGTAGATATTGCACAATTCAAATTCAATGATTCAATATTCATAAAAGATTCATATTGGAGGGTTGTATCTATTGAAAATTATCAAGCAGGTGCAGGTGCAAGTGTAAAAGTGACATTGATTAAAATTGTTGATAAATTAACACAATTAAATGATTATGCAGGTTGTGACTATTATCCAACAGGGAACACATTATCACCTTTGTTTCCAATTGTCTATTGGACAGATGCAAGTGACAACACAACACAATCTTTCTTTGTTGATCAAGAGTGTTGCACAGGAATGGGTTTCAATGCTTTTGGACCTTATCAAAGTGGACTGTATATTTGCATTGATGCACTGGGAACTTTAAACGATTAGAAAAATGGGACTAAAAAAATTCATATCACAAAAAGACATTGACAGAGCAAAAAACACAAAACTGCCTGTTGCAAAAAATGGAAAGTTTTTGACTGTGCGTGGTGAAGGAACAACACAATCATCAAGGTTTCCACAATTGGAAAGCAGTGTTTCAACACAATCATACTACAACCCAAAAGACAACACCACACCACCAATCTATTTTGAAACACAAAAAGTCAATGTATTTGGCAGAACAATCAAAACAACAAAAGATGTGTTGAGAGTTGGTCAAGGGACTTTGAATCTACCATTCACACCAAATTCTGATGGTGTTGTTTCATTAGACATCAACATTCAAGGTGTCATTGTAGGTGGCACAGATGGGTATATTGGAGAGTGTTTCTTGTATAATTACAAAACAATGTTCAAATTCACTGATTCTGGTGTGACACAGGTTGGAACTGCAGGAGGTGTCAAAACCACATTCTTTGAAGAGAGTCATGTTGGTTCACCAAAAATTTTCATATCATACAATACAACAGAAGTTGATTCAACAAACAGATCAACAACAGGTTCTTTTGTGTTTATGGTTAGCAATACAGGAAACAAAATCACAGAATGGAGTGGTGATATATCTTTAAAATTAACACAATTAAAATTGCATCAATCAAATGGTGGTGGTGCTATTTGGCAAGATGGTCATCCATTATTGTTTCAAAACTTTAACAGATTACTATGGAATTAAAAAAATATATCAACGCAATGGGTTTGTCTATGATGGCACAAATCAAAACCATCAATGAATTTGAATTGCATGGACAAAAAGAATACTTGTTCTTGTATGGTCACAATGAAAAACACACAAGTTTGAAAAGAATGTTTAACGAAATTAAAAGATTATTATGGCTGAACAAGTAGATGTTAATATTAATGTAAAAGGCGCAGAAAAAGGAAAGAAAGAAGTTGACAAACTTGCACTTGCAATCAAGAAAGCGAAAGAAGAAGAAGTGAAATTGAAGAAAGAACAAGGTGAATTGATTGATTCATTTGGTGCATTTGGCATGACTTTGGGTGGTTTAAAGAAAAATTTCAAAGCAGTAATGACTGCATCAAAATTGATGTTCACATCAATCAAAACAGGATTAATTGCCACAGGAATTGGTGCGTTTGTTGTCATCATTGGTTCTTTGATTGCTTATTTCACAAGCACACAGAAAGGTGCAGAAAAACTTGAAATCATAATGACAAGAATTGGTGCAACTTTAAGTGTGCTTAAAGACCGAGTTTCTGCATTTGGTGGTGGTTTAATAAAGTTATTCACAGGAAAAGGAAAAGAGGGTTTGCAAGACATGAAAAACTCTTTCAAAGGAATAGGTGATGAAATATCTAATGATGTCAAATTAATGGGTGACTTAACCAAGTCTGCAATTGCACTTAGAAAAGCAGAAAGAGAAATCAATCTTGAAACTGCACAAAGGAGAGCAGAGGTTGAACAATTGAAATTGATTGCAGAGGATCAAAGCAAAGCAACAGATGAAAGACTTGTTGCATCAGAAAAAGCAATGGCAATTGAAAATGACCTCCTTGCAAAAAGAGTTGCAAACGCAGAAGAGGGTGTGCGAATACAAAGAGAGCAAATGGCATTGTCTACAAATTTAGAAGAAGACAAAGTAAAATTAACAGAACTTGAAATTGGTCTTGCAAATATTAAACAAGAATCATTCACAAAACAAATTGAACTTAACAACAAAATAAATTCAATTAGAAAAGAAGGTGTCACAAAATTAGAACAAGAAAAACTTGCAATTGAAAATTCAAGAATTGCAGATGAAAAAAAAGCAGAGGCATTGCAAAAAATTGCAGATGACAAAGCAATCAAAGACCAAGAAATTGCAACAACAGAACTTGAACTTTTGAGAATCTCAAATCTTTCAAAACATGAACTTGAACTTGACCAAGCAAAAACACAATATGAAAAACTATTGGAACTTGCAAACAAATATGGACAAGACACAACAAAACTAACAGAAAAGTATGATGCACAAGTTCTTGGAATAAACAAAACTTATGCAAAGAAAGAAGAAAAGGTTGAAGAATTAACACAAGAATCAAAAGAAAAAATGATTCAAGATGGTCTTGGTGCAATCACAGGATTGCTTGGTGAAAATTCAAAAGCATCAAAAGGTATTGCAGTTGCAAACGCAATTAGAAACACATATCTTGGTGTGACAAATGCACTTGCAAGTGTCCCTCCACCATGGAATTTTGTTCAAGCAGGAACAACACTTTTGGCAGGTATGAGTGCAGTGAAGAACATTATGAAAACAAGTGATAGTGAAACAACACCACCATCACCAGACTTAGGTGGTGGAGGTAATGATGCACCACCACCAGAAAACACAGGTGGCTTGATGGCACAAGTTCAGAACATGATTCCAAACCAATTGACAGAATCATTTGCAGATGGTGGTTCAACACAACCCATTCAAGCGTATGTGATAGAAAATGAAATCACAAATGCACAAACACTGCAACAAGAAGTTGAATTGCAAACAACATTATAAACAAATAACACATTAATATATTTATAAAAAACAATATAAATGAAAACACCAAAAATCATAGAATTAATAATTGATGAAACAGAGGAAATCTTTGGAATTCAAGCAATTTCACTTGTTCAAGAACCTGCAATTCAAAGGGGGTTTGTGGCATTAAACAAAGACAACTTTCTTTCATTGGCAAAATTAGATGAAGAAAAAAAGGTTTTGATTGGTGTTGCACTTATTCCAGACAAGAAAATTGCAAGATATGATTCTGAAACCGGTGAAGATTACATGGTTTATTTTTCAAAAGAAACAATTGAAAAAGCACAAGAATTGTTCATGAAAGGACTGAAAAACAACAATGCAACCATACAACATGAAAATGAAGTTGATGGGGTGAGTGTGATTGAAACATGGATCAAAGAAGATAAAAATGACAAGTCAAGTTTGTTTGGTTTTTCTGATGTTCCAATTGGATCATGGTTTATTAAAATGAAAATTGACAATGATGATGTGTGGCAACAAGTGAAAAGTGGTGATATAAAAGGATATTCAATTGAGGGTTATTTTGTTGATTCCATTGAACAAATGCAAAAATCTGACATCTTAGACCTTGCAGAAGAATGTGTTGATTGTGGACAAGCTGAAGTTCTTGAAGAAATCAAGTCTGTTTTATTAGATGCAGAATTGACACCAGACAAGACACTTGATGGAACACCAATATACAAAGACATTGAAAAGGCAGAATTGTATGGACAATTGTTCTTTGACTGTATTGGTTCACATCAACATGAAATTGATGGTTCTGTGTATTATATGGGTTGCAAATCTCATGAAGAAATCATGAAAAGAAGAAAGAAAAAAATTCAATATAAGAGTGCCAAATACAAAACAAAATATGCATCAAAAGACCTTGCATCTTATGACTGGGATAAATGTATATCAGACCAGATTGCAGAATATGGTTCAAGGGAAACTGCAGAAAAGGTGTGTGGTGCAATTAAAAATAGATAACGAAAATAAACAAATCAACAATAATAATATATATAAAAAATAAAAACGCAATTATGAGTTCAATCAAAAAAATTCAAGAACTTTTGAAGTTCAGCAAAAAAAAATCATACAAAATCAACATGTATGCAGAGGCAATCTTAGATGATGCAAGAGTTATTGCAACAGATTCTGATGCCTTTGATGTTGGTGCAGAAGTGTATGTCATCAATGATTCTGGTGAGGTTGAGGGTTTGCCAGAAAATATCTATACACTACAAGATGGAACGAAATTGCGCATTGATTCAGATTCAAAAATTGCAGGATATGGTGAAGAAGATGCAGTTGTTGAAGAAGAAGTGAAAGAAGAAGTTGTTGAAGAACTTGTAGTTGTTGAAGATTGGGAGGGTTTAGAAAAGCGAATTCAAAATCTTGAAGATGCAGTTGCAGACCTTAAAAAAGAAAAAGATGGTGGTGACAATGAAGTTGAAATGTCTGTTGATGTAATGGGTGAAATGTTGACCAAGATCAACGACCTTGAAACAAAACTTTCAGCAGTAGAAGAAACACCCTCAAGTGATGGTTTAAATGTTAGACCAAACGAATCAAGAGAACCAAGAGTGAACATGTCAAAACTATCCACAAAAGAAAGAGTTGCATATCACATTAGAAATTTAAATAAATAAAAAAAACTATCAAAATGGCTAAAAATTATAATATGAAAAAATATGACTTTGCAGACACTATCACATCTAACTTTGTGGGAACTGAAGCAGAGGGTTATATAAGTGCAAGTATCCTTTCTGGAACAACACTTGCAGAAGGAAATATCACATTGTTAAATAATGTTAGATACAAAACTAATGTGCGAAAGATTGCAGTTCCAACAACTGGTGCAGTTTTAATTCAAGCAGGTTGTGACTTTGACACATCAACAGACATGTCATATACAGAGGCAGTCTTAGAGCCAAGATTGAATGCAGTAAATTTAGAACTTTGCAAGAAAGATTTCATTCCAACATGGGAGGGTTTGAACATGACTGCAGGTCTTGATGGCAGGTTACCAATATCATTCACTGATTACTTAATTGGTGTTACTGCAGAACAAGTTGCAGGTGAGATTGAAACACAGATTTGGGACGGTGGCATTCCAGTTGGTAGTGCAGGAGGCTTTACAGGAATGAAAGTCAATCTTTTAGCAGATGCAACAGTTGTTGATGTAGTAGGAATAACAGTGAACGCAGGGAATGTTGTTGCAGAAATGGGGAGAGTAATTGATGCAATTCCAACAACAGTATATGGGAAAGAAGATTTGAGATTGTATGTTCCAACATCAATATGGAAATTCTACACACAAGCACAATCAACACTTGGTTATGTTAATCAATATAACATGGCAAATGAATATGCATATTCTTTCAATGGAGTAACAATTGCACATGCGCCTGGAATGGCAGATGACACAATGATTTGTGCAAGAATATCAAATCTATTCTTTGGAACAAGTGGTTCAACAAGTGAAGTTAGAGTTCTGGATATGACTGACCAAGACATGAGTGACAATGTGAGAATTGGAATGCGATTCAGTGCAGGTGTTCAACATGGGTTTGGTTCAGACATTGTTCTTTATTCATAATAAATAAATTTTGAAGGGTGGCTTTGTGTCACCCTTTTAACACTCTAATACATAAGAATGGCTAAAAATAAAAAATACAATTTTGCGTGTGCAGTTAATGATGGCAGGTTATTGGATTGCAAAGATGCAATTGGTGGAATACAAACAATATATCTTGCACCTTATAGTGCAGACCTGTTGAGTGGTTTGTTGTTTGGTTCTGCATCATTAGAAAATGAAATTACAGAAATAGGTGCGGTGACAGTTTACAAGTTTGACTTGCGACCAAACACAAGTTCATACACTGCAAACATGACATCTGATCCTGCACAAGGCACAACATATTATGAACAAGTTCTTGAAGTAGTATTGCAAAAAATACATGCAGAGGACTTGCATCATTTAGATGTAATTCTAAAAGGTAGAGTTCAAGCATTTGTTCTTGATGCAAATGATAATGTGTTCTTACTAGGAACAAGATTTGGTCTTGATGTGACTGCTGGAGCAATGTCAACAGGAACTGCAAAAGCAGACATGAGTGGTTTCACATTAACATTCACAGGTCAAGAAACACAAAATTATGAAGTGATACCAAGTGCAGGAGTGGGAACTGACAAATATCCATTTGATGCAATCACAACACCTGCCAATATCACAATTGAGGTTGGAACTTATTAAGAAATAACAGTTTTCTATTTTTGTAAAAGAGGGCAATCAAATGTGGTTGCCTTTTTTTTTATAAACAAAACGCATATATTTATATTTATAAAAAAGCATTATTATGTTAATATTAAAAGAAGAACACAAAAACACTATAATCAAACCAATGAGATATGCACTTGGAAAGATGAACCAACATCAATTGCAATATGTCATAGAAAGATATGGAAACAAGTATTTTGAAACACCAAAGAAAACAAAAAAACAAAATAAAAAAGAAGATTAATGGTTCAATTGTTCAGAGATAATAGTCTTGTAAATAGTTTAAATGTCTTTTATTTAAACTTATATGATGAAATGACAAGTATTGATTTTGAACCATTAATTGAATTGAAAAGTCAAATGACCAATGAATCTTTGACCTTTATATCTGGAGGCACAACATTAACAAATAAAGAAAGATATATCAGAATGACTTGTTTTATATCTAATAATGGTTCAAGTTCACCTACTGCAAGTATCATCTCAATGGGAACAACAGAGTTTCCATATGGATTGTATGATATTACTATATATCAAAACAATGATGCAACAAATCTTGTTGTGGCAAACACTATCAAAACAATTTGGAAAGGGGTTGCAAATTTTAAATCAGTTAACAACAACGCAGTGACATACACAGAAAATTCATCAACTATTTCATCACCAACATATATCACCAACACACTATGAAAAAACCCAATAATAAATTCAACATGTCTGTTGTGAATATGGCTCACTATAATATTCCACACATTGGTGAAAATAGCACAAAGAATTATGTGACTTTTGGTCTTGATAATTTATACCCACAATACTTGATTGAATTGTTCACAGGTTCTGGAATCAATAGTGCAATCATCAAGGGTGTTTCATCAATGGTTGCAGGGGATCAACAAGGCACAATGCAAGGTCTTGATGTAGTTGACAAAGATGAACTTGATGGTGCATTAAAAGAGCAGTATTTGTTATTGAATAAGTTATTGAGAAGGGGTGACAGAAACACAATCAAGAATCTGTCTTTTGATTTGAAACTCTTTGGTTCATGTTATATCAATGTAATATGGAACAAGACAAAAACTGCAATTGCAGAGATCAAGCACATACCTGCACAATACATCAGAAGTGGGAAAGTGAATTCATTTGGTGAGGTCACAGAATATCACTACTCATTTGATTGGGCAAACACATCAAAGAACAAGCCAAGAGTGATTAAGGCATTCAATCCAGATGACAGAACAGAATCATCACAACTTATGCAGGTGAAAGAATACAATCCACAATCATTTTATTATGGCATTCCAGATTATATTGGTGGAACTGATTACATACGACTTGATATGTCTATTGCAGAACTACATCTCGCAAATGTTGACAACAATTTTTTTGGGAGTGCAATGATTTCATTCAACAATGGAATACCAACCGATGAAGAAAGACAAGAAGTTGAAAACAAAATCAATCAAAAATTTAGTGGTTCTGGAAACAGTGGAAAGTTAGTCATCACATTTAATGATGGAAAAGAAACTGCACCAGAAATCACACCACTGAACACAGGTGACAATGATGACAAGTATCAATTCTTATCATCAGAAGTGTCAAGAAAGATTCTGACTGCCCACAGAATTGTGTCCCCCCTCCTCTTTGGAATCAAATCAGAGGGTGGTTTTGGCTCAAACAATGCAGATGAATTAAGAGATTCTTACTCACTACTAAATTCAATCGTAATAAAACCACTACAATCAACACTCTTGGAATCATTGGATCAAATATTCAGAATCAATGGAATTGTTGATTTGTCAATATATTTCAAAACTCTGCAACCTGCCGATTTCATTAATCTTGATGAAGTTGATGCAATAGATGAACAAGATGCAGGTGTTGATATTGGTGAGAGTTCAATTGAAATGATGAAAAAAGCAATTGAAACATACGAAAAAAAAAAGAGAAAAGAGAACTTTAATGGCATAGAAGTCAATGATGACAAAGTGTGTCTTGAATATTTTGATGATATAGGAATCACACTTGATGAAGATGAGTGGTTTGAGGCTCATGTTGAAACAGTTGATGACAATCAAGTTGATAAAAACTATCATGAATTTGCATATGCACCTGCAGGAACACCAAACGCAATATCAAAAGCATCAGACATTGGAATGTTCAGACTATTATACAGGTATTCACAAACACTATCAATCAACAACAAAACAGGCAAGGTGTCAAGCAGAGAATTTTGTCAAAAGATGGTTGCAAAATCTGTGTCTGGCACACTTTACAACCTTGAAGATTTAGAAAAGGCATCAACAAAAGCAGTCAACAAAGGTTTTGGTGCAGGTGGTTCAAGCACTTATTCAATTCAATTGTATGGTGGAGGTGCGAATTGCAGACATAAATGGGAAAGGGTTTGGTATTTTAGACGACAAGTTCCAAAAGGTCAAACATTTGTTGGTGACAATGGTGAGATATACACAGAGGGTGAATATCTGCCAAATGGAACATTGAACAATTTTAAACTTGTATCACAACAATTTGCAAATGGCAAAGTTCCAATGCCAGATGACAAGCAAATGAGAACACCATCATGGAATCAAAAGAATCATGGTTTCATTAAACCAAGAAAAGAAAAACAAAGAAGTTCAAATACAAAAGTCGGATAATTATGGCAGTAACACACAAACTCTTAATCAGTGCAGACACACTAAAACAGAACACAACCATCAGTCAGAATGTTGATGAAAACTTGATTCACCCTGTCATCATGGTTGCACAAGATCAATACATTCAACCAATTCTTGGAACAGATCTATTTGAATATTTGAAAACAAATTTTGACACACCATTGACAGGTGATTATTTAACACTATTAAATGACTACATTCAAAAACCTTTGTGTTATTGGTCACTTTTGACATTGTATCCTGTCCTTAAATATAGAGCAGTGAACCACAGTGTTGTTTCCATGAACAATGAACAGGGACAAACTGCAACATATGATGAACTAAAACCTTTAATGTCAAGTGCAGAAGATACTGCACAATTTTACACAGAAAGATTAATTGACTATTTAAGAAAAAACGCATCATCATTCAGTCAGTATCAAACAAACACAGACAATCAACTTGGCGCAACAACTAGAAATTATTATTCTGGATTGAATATGAACCGAAATGGATTGCCAAATGAAAGATTAAGAAACATTCTGATCATGAAAGGATACAATATATGTTAAGGGGGAAATATAAAAGTTCAAAGAACAACTTTGAAAAACTAAAAAAATACATTAAAAAAATAAAGAATGGCAAATTACAGATTAACAGACAAAACAGTTCTTGCAAACAATCCTGCATCTGATGATGTGTTGATGGTGGTTGATGTGTCAGATTTGAGTTCTTCTGCACAGGGAACATCAAAACAGTATGTTGCAGAATACATGGTTGCAACTGAAAAGGTCACTGTTGACAATGCTGAATTTTTACTTTTAAACACAACAGGAAAGACACTTGTTACAAATAAAGGCGCAAACAAGGTTATTATTCCTTTGTCTGTTTATTGTGAATATACAGAAGGCGCAACACCAAACACTGCAACAGTAACACCAACATTTGGGTTTGTTGATCAAAGTTCATTATATTATTGGGATCAACAAAGATTTGGTTTTGATAGTCCACTGTATAATGGAAAAAGTTGGTTGTTTAATGGAGGAAACCCAAGTGCAAAAGGGACAAATGCAGTTTCATCATTGTCTGATTTGGCATTCAAGTTGTGGTTCACAGGAACACCAACACCACTAGCAACAGGAACAATCAACATTTGGACAACTTACAGATTAATTGACATATCATAATGGAAAGATTTGAATATATAAATTGTTTTTTATGTGGCAACCTTTTGACAGTTGGCATGATACCAATGGAAACATTGACAGAAACCATCATTTTGGGACTTGTAGGGGGTTTTGTTGCTATGCTTAGTAAAGACATCTATCAATGGATTAAAAAACTCTTAAAACGCTTAAAATGAGATTGTCTGAAAATTTCTATCTAAGTGAGTTCACAAAGAGTTCAACTGCAAAAAGACTTGGAATTGAAAATGAACCAGACATCAGTCATGTTTTCAACATCAAACAATTGGTTGATAATCTATTGCAACCAATAAGAAACAAGATTGGTGCAATCAGAATAACATCTGGATACAGAAACCCAGAATTGTCAGTTGCAATTGGTTCATCAGAATCAAGTCAACATTGCAAAGGACAAGCAGTTGACATGCAATATCATATCAATGGAACAATGCAAAACAAGACACTGTTTGATGCAATCATTGAACATGGTGACTTTGACCAATTGATTGAAGAATTCAACTTTTCATGGATACATGTTTCGTATAATAACAAAAGAAACAGAAAACAAGTGTTGAAAGCAATCAAAGAAAACAACAAAACAAAATACATTGACATAACAAACCAATTTGCATCTTTATGAGTATAGTGTCAAAACTTCTTGGTGGTGACTTTTTGAATAATGTGAACAAAATTGTTGACAATATTTCAACAAGTGATGAAGAACGCATGACTTTAAAAGCTAAATTAAAGCAAATAATATTAGATGCAGAAACAAAACTTGAACAAGAAATCACACAAAGACACACCAATGACATGAACAGTGATTCATGGTTGTCTAAAAATGTGCGACCAATGACCTTGATCTTTTTGATTGTTTGCACTATTTTATTAATATTTATTGATGCAGGAATGATTGAATTCAATGTGAAAAGTGAATTTGTGACATTACTTTCAACAACATTAGTCACCACAATTTCATTTTATTTTGGATCAAGGGGGTTTGAAAAAATCAAAAGAAAGTGAAAAAAGACCACAGATTGAGATTGACAAAAACAGAACATGAACAGATAAAAAACCAAAGGAGTGACACAGATGAGGTCATTTTGTGCATCAGTGATTTGCATATTCCTTACCATCACCCTCAAGCACTTGAGTATCTTCAAGCAATTAAAGACAAGTATATCAACAAAAATTCATTGATTCTGAATGTTGGTGATGAAGCAGACTTTCATGGAATATCAATGCATGATTCTGAAACATCACTTGACACACAACACAATGAAACACTCAAAGCAAGAAAGGTGTTCAAAAAACTTGAACAAATGTTTCCAAAAATGACACTTGTTCATTCAAATCATGGTTCAATGTTATACAGGAGAGGCAAGAAACATGGCATTCCAAATTACATGTTGAGAGATTACAATGAAGTGATTGGTGTTGGCAAGGGTTGGAAATGGTTTCCAGACTTTAAATATCAAATGAACAATGGTCAATGGTTATTCATGACACATGGAATGAAAAAAAATGGTCTTGCACTTGCCAAAGAAATGGGAATGTGTGTGATTCAAGGTCATTATCACACAACTTTTGAAATCAATTATACATCAAGTCCTTTGTCACTATCATGGAACATGGCAGTGGGGTGTCTTTTAGATGACAAAAGTCTTGCATTTGCATACAACAAGGTGAATTCAACAAGAGTGATTCTTGGTTGTGGCATTATCATAAACGGACAACCAAAACTTTTGCCAATGTTACTCAAAAAGGGGGGTGAATGGAATGGTGTAGTCTATTAATTGCAGAAACTTTCCATCTGTTAAATTAAATTATTTTTATTATTTATAAAGTTTTATTGATATATTCAAAATATTGTGTATATTAGCATAATTGAAAGCAATGCAACTGCAATGCTATAATTTAAAAAAATAAACAAAATGGAAAATAAAGCATTAGAGCAAGAGAAAAAAAATGAAATTAAATTGAACCAATTATTAGAAGGCAAAATAAGTTGGGAAGAATATAATAAAAATAAATATATGCATACTGGAGCATATTTAAATTGGTTAAGTTTAAACGAAAATAAATAATATTATGCAATTAGAATTCACACCAAATGAAAAAATCACTTTGAGATTCTCATTAATAGAAAACAAAGTGCGAACAGAACGCAGAATCAAGGAAACCACAAATGAACTCAATGCATCAAAAAACATCACAGAAGTTGGTGAAACAACATTGCGTTTGCAAGTGATGAAAGAAAAACTTGATTCAATTATTAATTTATTAAACAAATTATAAAATGAATTTAGAACAGAATATTCAAAAATTCCTTGACAGAGCATTAATGGAAATTAATCAAAACATGAATCAAGGTGAAAAAGTATCTGATTGTTGTGCAAGAAAAGTGCATGATGACACAGACATTTGCAGTGAATGTCTGGAACATTGCGAAATAATAAATATATAATTATGAAAGAACTTGACAATATAAAAAAAATCACTAATGACTTTTTTGACTATATAGATAAAGGCATTACAAAACACACTTGGACAATACAAGGGAAAGGATATTTGAGTGCAGAATCACAACTTTTGAAATATGGTGATATGACATTCTATGGAACAGAAAGAGAACTTGATGACTATTTGATTAAATTGACCAAAGATGAAAGTTTCTTCAAAGTGATAGGAATATACAAAGATTTAAAATGATGACATTAGAGTTTGTAAAAATAGGCAAAGAATACAAGTCTGCACATGGTGGTGTTTGGTTTCATATATATTTCAAAGATGACATGATATCATACAGAACTGCACTATATAAAAATATGCGTAATTTTAAGAACTGGAAACTGATTCTTGAAAATGCACAAAGAGGTGATTTGATCCACAACTTGAAATTCAAAACATACAAAGGAAAGAACATTGTTGATGCAGATTCATATCCAAAAATGATGACACTTGATGAATACAATGATATTTTAGAAACATTAAAAACAGATTATTATGCAAATTAACAACATGAAAGACATCAAAGAGTTGTCAAAAGATATTCAGATTGAGATGTTGAAAAACAACTTGAACAAACAAGACATGCAAAAGAGATTGTGTGTATCTTATCCAACAATTTTAAAAAAAATAGAACAACCACATTCAATGACTTTGACTGAATTCAAAAAATTGTGTGTTGTATTGAAAATTTCAGTCAATGAGTTACTCATTAAAAAAAATAGAAAATGAAAGAAAATAAACAAGACCTATTAAATAGACTATATATAGAAAACAACTTGACATCAGATGAGGTGTTTTCACATCAACACTACAAAATCATAACAAGAGCAGGAGTGTTGAAGATTTTAAATAATCATAATATTGAAATTGAATATGATGTCATT
>TARA_R110000851_G_scaffold59347_9_pt1 | contig 20919 bp, 35 predicted proteins | sample TARA_R110000851 | Tara Oceans TARA_R110000851 (sample SAMEA4397627) | marine metagenome | biome: Polar Biome; feature: [DCM] deep chlorophyll maximum layer (ENVO:01000326); material: water (ENVO:00002006), including particulate matter (ENVO:01000060) such as... | depth 17 m
GACGTCTTCGCCATCGTCAGATTCTTCATCCTCGTCAGATTCGGATTTATCTTTAGACTTGTCTTCGGACTTGTCTTCGGACTTGTCTTCGGACTTGTCTTCATCCTCACCAGCTTCGTCTTCGTCTTCGTCTTTTTCAGATTCTCCGTCTTTCTTGTCCTCATCTTCTTCCGACTCGCTGTCGTCTTCCGACTTGTCTTCACCATCCGGCTCGTCTTCTTTCTCTTCCGAGGCGGTTGTGTCGCTTTCGCTTTTAGAAGGCTTTTTAGACGACTTGCCTTCACCTTCTTCACCGTCTTCGCCGTCTTCTTCACCTTCTTCGCCGTCTTCGTCTTCTTCTTCTTCTTCTTCTTCTTTTTCAGGCTCTTCCGGCTCTTCCTCTTCTTCTGGCTCTTCATTCATATCTTGAAGGGCTTTCAAAACCTTCTCTGCAAGTTCGAGGGTGTCCCAGCTGTTCTTGCAGCCTTCAATGTCTGATTGAAAGAACGACAACGCCTTTGTCACGTTTGGCATAAACTGCCATTTGTCTCCGTCATCCATGAAGTCCTTGCACTCTTGCTGACCTGCAATGGCTCGAAACATGCAAACGCTCAAGGCTTTGAACATTTCAGGTTCACTTGTCATGCCGGATGTCAACATCTTGTCGATGATCGGGCGCAGACGTGTGTCGAATACAAGGTGTCGAACGTTGCCGAGGTTCATGTTCGACCCCTTGAAGCGCTTGACCATCATTCTCTCAATGAAGCAATCTTCCACGATATTGTGCGTGATACCCAAACGCTTGCTGACGGAATAAGCTTTCACGCCAGCCTTTGCATCCGTGAAGAGGATGTGCGCAACCTCATGGTCTAGAAAGCCTTGAACAGCTGCGATCAACTGCTCACTGGCGCCGTCCGGCAGATATGGGATATTCACACGAATTGCTTTTCCGGTGCGTGTATCGTAGTTGACCATTGCACGATCACCGCGTTGTGTGACCTTCACGTCCATGCCCGATAGCATTTGCGTGACCTTTGTGATCGTCTGTCGGATAATTTCAACTTTGTTTTTCATCAGTTCGCTTTCACTGTTTGCGTGACTTTCTATTTATCGCAGATAGAAAGTGGCAATACAACGAAATAAGCGTACCAAATCAACAACTTGGTACGCTTTATATTTATCGCATTAGGTCTTCGTTCATAGCGTTTCGCCATCGCGCCTGCTGTTCTGGACTTTCTCCTGGACAATCCCCTGTACCATCGCATCTACAATCCATGCATCGAACATTTCCTGGCAGCATAGACCCTTCCTTCTTCAAAGGGCGTCTGAGGTCTCTATGAAAGCCTGGAACAAATCGAAGCCCCAAAATCATACCGGATTCTCCTATCGGCGTCCAATGAACTCCGTCGATTTGCCCTTCGTCGTCAACCTCGATCACTTCACCGGGCTTTAGCATTCTGTATTCTGGCTTATTCATAATTCTGTCCTATTATCATAGCGGAGAATCTGGAAGCCCCTGAAATATCGCTTGACCAGTCTTCTGGGATTGGCACGTATCGACCGTCCTCCAAAGCCCATGCGGACTTCCCGCTTCTGTCCGTTTCCACGTAATCCAAATCCGCCTCTGTGTAATCAGCATCCGGATATAATTCGCGCAGACGCTTCTTGGCGCAATCTTCACAGCATGTGGATCGCTTCGCTCCTTCACTCTGAGACTTGCACTCTCTGCATGTGTACTGGTAGAGACCGTGATCGAAGCCGACATGTTTGAACATGGGAACGGCGACTGGTTTCGGAAGCTTGATCTTTACCTTAGCGTCTTCGACAGCTTGCAAAGCATCCTGCGTCCATTTACTTGCTTCAATTCCGGTCATTGGTATTCCGCTTTGAAGCAGCGCCATTCTGTGAAGGTGATCGATCAGTGGCTCGATCTCCTGTTCGTAGATTTCTCCCGCGATCAGTCCAGACTTGCCAACGGCAAAACTGTAGAGAATGCTTTCAACTCTCTCTTTTGCATTTTCGTCTCTCGCCATTATATCGTTCCCTTCTTTTCTTCCAACTTCTCCTGCGACACGCCAAATACGTCGGCTAGACCATTGTGATAGATCATTGACTACTCCCCGTTCAGATATTCGCAGACGGCCATTACAACAGCGTGTGGTGCCTCTGACATCGTGCGAGATACGTGGTCGCCAAGCCACTCTGGCTTGGCGACAGAGCATTGAAACATTTCGCCTTTGCAGGAATGAAGTTGGAATACATGCCCAGCCCCCTCATGCTTGCGCAATGTCTTCCGCGCCCACTTCAATGCCAGCTCCAGATCGTCTCGAACTTCTACCGGACTGTTGATGAACGCACGATAGGAGAGAGACTGTTGCAAGCTCTGTAACTGAGTCATCTCCTTTTGATCGAATATTGGATGAGGTTTCATTTTCGTCTACCTTTTGGTTATTTCTACATCTTCGGCATCTCAAATCCGTCACTTGAGCCTCCATAGATCCGCCGAGATTGGTCCATGAAGCAACTCTGGCGCCGCACCTGATGCACGGGTCAGGCGCATCAGGTGCATTTTCCCATACCGAGTAGCTACACGTTGTCATTTTTAGCAGCCAATTTGGCACGTCTCTTAACCATCCAAGGCGCATCGTAATCGCAATCTCCCGCCATTATCGAACCGTATGGCATGACACGGTTGACGACACGCGCCAGATTGTTCTCTTTGATAGATGCGATGATTTTGTCCGCTTTCTTGTACGCCTGTGGAAGCTCTGACTTGTCTTCGCGACCTGACCAGAACCTGACATCGATACCTTCCGGCTGTGATGGGGAATTGTTGCGCAGGAATTCAGTACGACTTACGTTGCGCCCGGCACCATGTGGTGCGAAGCCTAGAGCGTGCTCGTTGTTCGTATGGGCGGTGATAAGAATTGGCTCAGCCATATTCATAGGGATCAGGGAAAGATTACTGTCATCATGACTGTGCTTAGCATACGACGGCGTTGCGCCCTTAGCGTGAGCGAATTTCCCGTCATTGTTGATGAATACGAAATTGTGCGGGTTCCAGAAACGCGCCTCTATTTCACTGCCCACTCGTTTCAGGGCTTCATCATGAAGTCGGAAGTGATTGAGCTTCGTCCATGAGCGAACAGCCCATAGTGCCTCCCAGTAATCGAATCCTAATTTTGTGTTGACGTCAAGCCACGCATGAGCTTTCGGAACAGATGGGGCGACCGTCTGAGTATATCTTTCCGCGGCTGTCTTGCCTCGTTTATAAACCTTCGCACCAAATCCTCGGCTGCCGTGATGTGACACAATCGCGAGCCTATTGGAGGACTCGATTCGACCAACATAGTAGAAGTGGTTGCCGTCGCCTTGCGTTGAGAAATGCTCAATCGCAACATCTTCCAGGCCACTGAGAAATTCATTGTACTTGAATTGGTTGGTAAATCCAGCCGGCAGGTCGACCGGGCGGTGTTCGCGACGCGTTGGCCCGAAGTGCGTCAGCTCTTGAATGATATCAAGCAGCTCTTTTGGATCGCACTCTTTGTCCAGAATTGTAATGGCCATAGAGCAGCATACGTCCGCGCTGTGATAATTCGGGTGAATCATTTCAGATACCACTACTCCGCCAACTGGGATAGTTCCCGCTGGGCAAGCGTCAGGCATAACAGCGCCGGCGGTGACGACAGGTACGCGCATGATGTCTTTCATGGTCTTCATCACGGCGTCGTAGTTCTTTTGCTCTTCCGGCGTGTCCGGCTCCAGGAAGACATTGAACGGGACCATCTTGTCTTTGAGTGGGTCGCGCATCTCCAGGTACGTTGGTTGTTCTTCTTGAAGCAGCGCTATGATATCGGTTTCGGAAACGCCCTTTTCGAAAAGAGTGTTGGCTTTTTCGATTGCATTCTTAAACCAAGGGCCCGGCTTCAATCCCCATTTGATAAGATTGAAGCCGTTGTATGTTGATTTATTCATCTTCCGTTTCCTCATTATCTGAATGCTTAAGATCGTGCCCGTCGATCTTCGATTCTCTTTCATCGACCTGATCTAAGAATTCCTTTTGATCAATTGCACCGCCTACCGACTCCAGTAGAGTTTCGAGGCTGTTGGAAAACATACGCATTTGAGCAAGTGACATTCCGGCTGAAATTACATCAATGCAATTATCCAGCAGAAGGCCCATGTGAAGGCCCTCAGATATCGAAACCCATACGTCTTTTGCAAATGCGCCGTCTTCGTTCATCGCCGAGATAACCTCTTCGGCTTCAACTTCGACGTTAAGATAGGTGCTCATAGATCGCACTCCGGCTTCTGTACGAAGAAGACTTGACCGTCGAAGGGGTTTCGCAAGACGATTGGCATCTTATTTGTTCGATCCTTGAAGTGCTGGATTTTCACAAGAATGAGGTGTTCATTACTCAGTTTCATTTATGACCCTTTCAAAAGTCTTGGATAACCCGTTTCGACTTTGCAGTGTGGCCGAGGCACGATGATTATCGTGTAGCTCAGACAACTTCCCATCATTCCAGGCATCGTTTCGTTTTCTCTCATAATCGCAGCATGATCTACCACGTAGTACCCACCCTCTGTGATAGGTTTCGGGAAGTTGCCTGCGCCTTGCGAGTACCATTTACCTGATGGTTTGAAGTAGTAGAAATCGCAGTCAAATCCGTCCGGTTGGATTGTCGCTTCTCCATCTGCAAAGACCTCCTTGCAGATGAATTCAGCCGCGTCTTTGGACTGATCTGAGGGCATGCCGAAACAGCTGTTGAGAATATAGTCAATGTTCCCCTTTACAGTCATATCGGCTTTTTCAGTCGCGTCGGCCGCCTTTGAAATATCAAAGGTCATGAAATGTCTACCGTTATTTCATCGACGTGCATTGCGGACTCTTTCGCCTCAAGCGCGCTCTCAAGGGTGTCTGTCGTATCCTTGTCGTCGCGCTCTTCGATAAATCGTGGGTGCGACAGAGCGTAATGGTCATTGTTTCGACCTTTGGTGATGTCGTTACATTCGACCGTCATGACCTTGCCGATGATTTCATCGCGGCGAGAATTGTAGTCCTTCAATTGATCATTCGTGAAACCGGACACTCGACCTTTGATCTTTTTGTCGTCGGTCTCATACGTGATCGATCCGAAAGTATCTTCACGAACCGTTCCTGGCGTTCCCTCATGAAAGCCGGTTGCGCGAACTTCGAGCTGAATTACGACCTTCAATTTCAATTGCTGCAAGCTTGTCCCATCTCGAACGATTGCGTTTCGCTCCTTGAGGATCGCGCCTTCGAGACCATCGTTCATAACTCGCGCCGTAAATCGCAGAGCCTCCGAGATGTCGTCTACCTCAATGCATTCAATTGCTCGAATTGGAGACCCGCCATCGCCGTCGAATGGGTCGTGCGTGTGATCGGGCAGATGCTTGCAAATGACACCCCAGCGGGCGTGATACGGGATTTTACCCTTGATCTTGTTTTTCGCGTTTGCGTATTCAGCATGGGTCATGATGTCCCAGCAATCAAAGATTACACGACAGTCGTCAGGAAGCTCGTTCTTTTTCAAAAGACCGTTGCCTTCCGAGCGGGGTAGAAGAATGCCGTCACGATAAACTGTCAGTTCGCCAATGAAGATGCCGTTCAAGCCCGTCTCTTCCAGAGATTCGTTAATCTCTGAATACTCATACGGTTCGCCTTGTCGTGAAAGCGATTCGGTTGTTGAGCCCCTTGTGACATTGAACTCACGATAACTGCCGTCCGCTTTGAGCTGCACGAAAGCGCCTTTGACGTTGAATTTCTTCGCGGTCTTTTCATTGTAAGTCCCGCAGCGCATGTAAAGCGGTTTGATGATCAGATCCTTAAACACCTTGTTGATATTCGAACGACCTACATTGACGCGAAGATCACGACGAACGATCAGGCGAAGAATTTCAGCAGTCTCTACATCCTCCGCGTTTCGCATCATGTCTTTGAGAAGTTCAGCAGCTTCATTGCCCGTGAATGCGCGCGTCGCAAATCCAACGTTCAATGTTTCCATAAGCTCCGCCAGCGTAAGCTCGCCGTTTGCGATTTCGTCCGGCGCCATTTCAATGTTTCGGAATGTGATGCCGTATGTGAAGGCAACCTTGTCGTATGTCATTTTTAGAACAAGCTTGAAGAGCTCGTCGCCAACATGTTTCTTGAGAACGTCGATTTTATGGTTTGAGCCATTGCTTTCGTTCATTTCATCAAGAATTAGTTTAATTCGCTTGCCGCTCATGTCGAGCCTTTCAGTTTATTTCATTTGATGTCTATGTATACAAAGAGAAAAGTGGGCGATCAACAGCTGTATCGCCCCACTTCATTCAGCTACGACACTTTACCGATCCGCCGGCGTTGATTGAGCCCTTGACGCTTGCGCATTTGACCGAGCCCCCGGCTGATACATTTCCGCCGACGATGCCAGCCTTTACTGATCCTCCAGCTGACGCGTTGCCATGAACCTCCCCATGACAGTGAATTGAGCCGTCTGCCGAGATGGACTGAACGTTTCCTGACGTGACCTCAATATTCACTACCTTGCATTCTGCAAAACCGTTCAAGGTTACATCCACCCCGTCAATCGTAATGGAGTTGCCAGCGATGTCTATCCTTTTGCCGCTATGCCGTGTTCCATTTATGATTAAAGTTGCCATTTCATTTTCCTTCTTTTTCAATTAGAGGCGTTCCAGCCATTACTTTTGACATGAACTTCTCGAACTCCTCGATATGTTCAATGTTGGTATACGGTCGCGTTACGCGCTTCGTCGCATCCTCGATACTGATCAAGGATATGGTTGGACAGATCCATGAGTCTGGCCAGAACCTGCATTTTGACGCCTGGCACATTGGTATGCAGTTCGAAGATGACATGGAAATGGCGCTAACGTACCCGGTAAATACACCCAGAGTTATCCAGGGTCTCACCTTGCCTCCAACCAGCTTATGAATGAAGACATCACCTCTGAAAACTTTAGAGGTTTGAATTACTCCGGAGGCTTTTCTTTCCTCGTTTGAACTTTCGTAATCTGGATTGGTTTCGATGATGCGCTCTAGGCGACTTACTAGCTCAACCTTGCCATGAGATTTTTGACTGGATGAAAGAACCTGCTTTAGCCACCGTTCGAGGTCTTCTTTCACAATCTCTTCTCCGGCCGCTTGATGCGATACGAGGATTTCAAACCAGGCAAACAGCGTTCTTGCGCCAAGTGAGTTCTCGCCTTCTCTATAGCGTCAAACGAGCTGTCGGCGAGAACTTTGATTTCATTCTCGCCGCTGTACTTTACCTTTACGATAAACTCTTTCACAGCCCCTCCTCCTCGTTGTACTCATTCACCTTATTGGCAACATCCTTCTCGTTGCCGCAAGCTGCCGCTTCTTTTGCCGTTGCGCGTGTGGAGAAGGTCTTGTGCCCTATCGCATTCATGGGAATTGCGGCATTCAATCCACCTGCAAGACTTTTGAATACGGCGATAGGTATATTCACTCCATCCTCTTCAAGAAATGCGCCTGCAAACATGACAAGCTCATAGACGTCATTGTCATTTTCCTGAGTCAGATACCAATAAGGCCAAATTCCCATACTCACTGTAAAAACACCCCATCGATATCGCTCATGTCCCGAACGCCATTTGGGTCCGCTGGCCATACCTCCATGCCGTGTATGTCCGTGACCGATACTTCGCTGAGTGGGCGGTCATCTGTCATGTATCCGCCCGTGATTGCGATGTTGCCATATACCTTGCGGATTGCTTCGAGATTCTTGATCAGTTCATTGATTAGCATTTTGGATTCTTTCTCTTTCTTTCCATACTTTATCTACATTGATAGGATAGCCGTATTGCTTCTCAGCTATCCCTTTTGCTACGTCTTGCGGTCTCACTTCGATATCAAGATTATCCAAAGCGAACGGGCAATACGCTAGGCGATGGTGCCGTTCGTGAACACTGTCTTCGAATGTCATTGAATTATCTCTGGAGCCGATACCATGCCATCTTGTTCGAAATCGTCCACCGAGAATTTGCCTGAAAGGCTTTTACATACACGCTGTTCGCTTGCTGGAAACTCTATGCATTTGCCGTAAGGTACATCGAACTTCCTCGTCTCAAGTGCCGTTGACAGTTTCGCAACAGATACCTTTTCGCTTACGCAGGTGTCGGGCGACAGAGCTGACGCGGTAAACATGATAGATATGCCCATCACTATCGCCGTCACCGTGAAGAACAATGCGGAATTGTTGTCCATTTCGTACTTGCCGCTCATGATTTATTCGCTTTCATCATTTTTGCACGTTCTGCTAACGTCATTGGCTTAGAGGATGACGCTGGGGCGCTCTGTGCGGGCTTCTCAGTGCGTTTAACTGGTTTCTTGACCGCTGATTGCTTAGAAGTCTTCTCGCCACTGTGCGCGCTGCTTTTCTGCTCTTTCTTTATAGCGTCAGTCACAGCGTCCGCGAGTTCATTTTTGTTGAAGCCTTCTTCCAACGCCGCCGATACTGTTTTCGGTTTCGCTTTTTGTTTTGGCTTAGAGGACTGACGCGGGACGCTGGACGGAAGATGCTTATCCAGAGCCGACATTTGCAGATCGTTAAACAGTTCTGAGTGAATGCCCACGTCGTCTCCCCACATGCCGACGCGGCGATAGTCCGTGTCTTTCGGCGTCGTGTGCGTCAAAGCGTATTTCACCAACTCTGTAGGTAGCTTGACAGGAGTCTCTTGAGGCTTTTCAGATTTTGGAAACTTGTCAGGGTGAGACCAAGGGCCGCCTACGCGAACCGCACATCGGAACGGGCACATGTAGCAGATATGTGCAAGGGCGCATATCTTATCCTCTGTCTTTTCAGGATGCCCCTGCATATTGTTCGAATGAACTTTCTGGCAATGCTTTACATTGGCGCCTTCGCCTTTAACCGGGCAGTGGAATGTGTAATTGTTTTCCATGTTTCTTTCTCTTTATCAACCGAACTTGAACGTATCGATTGGGTTTCCGTTTTCATCTGCGACTCTCAGGGTGCTTAAAGTTTCCCACCTATATCTATCCGCTCTGTCACATGCTTTAGACACCGCCTCTTGCCAGTCCTTTGCCTTCACCGACACGGTTCTGTCTGTGATCGTCTGCATGGTTATTTCAAATCCTGGCATCACCAGCTCCCTATCTGAGGAAATTTACGTTCACGTTCGCGCTCTTTTTGAAGAGCTTCGTCTCTTTTCGCCTTTGATATTTCAGAAATCATTTGAGGCGCGGTCTTGGTACTTTCATCTGCGGTCTCGCAATCGTCAAATTGTAATCCCATTTCCTCAAGACTCTTTCTTTGCATTTCATTGAAGTCCGATCTGCCCATCACCAGACCTCGCTCATATCGTCACGTTTCTTTTCAAGATTTACCATCACGTCAACGTCAGTCTCACCATCAAGAAGACTGTGGGCCAAGGCGCTTATAATCTCGTCTCTTGGTTCAGGCGCGAGGTTGCTACCGAAGCTACTCTTTGGAATATTGGAGGCGTGGTTGAGAGAGTATTTCGAAATGTCATTGAGGGAATACCCTTCATATTTCATCAGGTAATCGAACGGGTCCATGTAACTGTTCGTCATAGCATCGCCAAGATCGATCAGAAACTTGTCATGCAGCTTTTCTTCGATGGACTTTACCAACTTCCCCACTCCTCGCCTCTTTCGACACTCTCTGAGCTTTCCTTGTAGGCGTCCGCCAGATCATCGACAATTTGATTTTCGAAGAATAGCATAGACTCATGCCATATTGTCGAAGACGTATCGCCCCAAGCTTGACCGCGAATGATATCTTGAAGCTGGCTTAAAGTGTAAGCTCTCTTCGAAGATGTGGTCTTGTAGTCTCTTTTTACTCTCTTGGTGATTTCTTCATTCAGTTCACTTCGAATATTTTGATACGATGATCTGGACGCGCGTTGCATTTGTCCGCGCGTTCCCACTTTACCGTTTCTTCTGAGAATTGCCGAATCTCCGTTTTCGTCATTCATGACAGTCAAAACGTAATCTTTTGTACCGCCTACGTGTGTTAGAATAATGACGTCAATCGATCTGCTCATGTCTCAACTTTCTCAATCTGATATGTAATTTATACAGCTGCAATGTCGGGATATCAAACTTCGTCATCAACCAAGTCGAAGTTTTAGTATGACCATTTGAGTCAGTGATATTGCGTCATTCAGAGCCTTGACGGTTTCTTCTACGGTTAATTCGCCAGGGTCTTTGTCAACTGGCGGGCGCGCTATCTTGACCTTGAATCCCATCTTCATTATTTCGACGGATGATTTCAGAGCCTTCTTATACGCGGCATCTTCCCCGTCCCAGAAAACTATAACCTCTTTCGTTCCCCAAGACTTCAAAAGGAGAAGCTTGTTCTTTTGGTCCGCACCGTCTGCGCCGCGCGACAAGTGAATGCCGAATGAGCCAACCACCGCCTTGTCTTCATGCTTGGTGCCTTTGATATTGACCCAAGTTCTGATTACATCGAATGCGCCTTCGCACATGATGACGGATCGCTTGCCAGCGGCGTTCTGCCCGTTGTAGATGAATCGCCCAGTGCCGGGTAGGCCGGGCGGGAATAGATATTTTCGGTCGCTGTCGCCAGTTAAATCACGACCTTGAAATGTAACCATTGTCCCGTCAAGATCGTAGATCGGAATGAGAACCCTCTCCCCGAAATACATGCCTCCTTTTGCCCCGTCCGACTTTATGTAATTGAACCATCCATCTGGACAGTATTTGAGGTTGAAATACTTGGTAGTCTCATTGTCAACTCGCCTGTCTTTCAGATACTTCAACGTCTGCCCGTCCTTTGTTGGCAAATCGAAATTATCTGGGAGTTTCCAGTCTTTGTTTTCCTCAATCTCCGTGGCAGTGTGGGTCGAGCGCTTAGGTCGCCATCCCATTTCGTCTGCCATACGCTCTAGATATTGAGCCGTTCTTCGATTATCTCCTGCGATCTGCGCCGCGGTGAATGTGAAGACGTTGAATGTGGTGCCGCATGAGCCGTGGAAACAATTTCCGAGACCGCTGTCCCTGTTGGCGTAAACCTTCCATTCGGATCCGTTACAGAATGGGCACTCCTTGATGTTCAGCTGTTCTCCAGAGGAGCCGTGACCGATGCGGTAGTCTACGCCCTCCTTGTCGAGAACATCCTCCAATAGGAAATTCTCTAGGATTTCTTTCATACTCATTGCGTTGTCACCCTTACTTTCGAATTTGATGAACGAAGAACCACAATCGAAATTGAACCAGCTTTTATAGAATTGGTCGAGATTGTACCGGCTGTGATGCGACTTAATCCAGGCGTGACCGTATTCATGTCATGTGGCGCAACTAATACGGTCGATGCGGCGAAAAGTAGGAACTTCCTTCTGTTCATTAGAGCGTCGATCCAATCATTTTGATGATTTCAAAATCCATCAAAACGGAGAACACGTAAAGAAACGTTGGATTGAATTGACCGCTCTTCGAATCGAAGTAGGACATTATTAGGGTGATCATTTTATTTCTCCCAAGAGGGTATGAATTTTGGAACGTCCGGCTCTGGATCTATCTCGTGTTTGAATTTTCTGTAATCGGCATTCATTTCACTTGATGTTACGCCTTCGCCGCCACATACTGCGCATATTCCTCTTTGGTCGCCTGGGCCGTCGCAAGCTTGGCACATTTCAACGTGGAATGATTTATCTAAATCGGCACGAACTTGATCTAGAACCGATCTGGACTCGGATACCGGCTTATCTTTTGAAAGCAGGTTCTTGAGGAACTTAATCATCAGCTGGCCTCATTTGCATAATTTCCTTGTAAAGAGTTTTGCGCGTAAACGTCACTGATTCTTGTGAATTTATCCAATTCAGAACCTTGTCTAATCCGTCCCATTCACCTGATCTTCTCGCCGCTTTCTCTTTATCTTCAATTATAGCAGCGATAGACTCAGCCTGACAGCGCGCGTAACCGCGATCTTGTTCCGTCGTCGCCTTGTCCCATCTGTGATCCTGTAAAATCTCCAGGTTCTCTTGACCTATGTGACTACTATCATGCGGGCCGTTTATCGACTTGGCGATCCTTTCAATCATGAAACTATTTGTCATCATGAATCTTCTTTGTTTCGGACGTCGCTTTGAAATGCGGCGACATTTCCATAGGGCACTCGCCTTCGCACTGCGACCAGTTATCCCCTGATGTCTTTTTGCACTTTGAGCAAATCATCAGAAATCCCCCTCATCTACCTGACAGCAGATCAGCCCCTCACTTCGCCACATCGCAGTGTCGGACACTCTGTCCTCGAATGCGATCTTCGGCTTGAAGCCGTCCATGCGTGCTCTGTTGAGGCTTTCGCGTTTAGAGATTTCGCTTGGGCGTCTGTCACCTTCACGACGCATGTATAGAACCGGGCCCCGTGTTTGATGCCGTTCCCAGAATGACGATGCTAAGCATCTGGCGATGCAGTTGCTCTCCGTCAGCCAATTGTAGGTCACGGTTCGCAATCTTTCAGGCCGCCCGGTGATAAAGATGATGCGATGATTTGCCTCCAACATCGAATCTAGAATGTCCCAAACTGGCCCGATAGGCTCATCGTTTGCCACTTCATTCTCTGACATGAAGTTTTCCCAGTCCTTCTTCTTATCTGGGTCTGTCAAATAATGCATTCTGTGCGCCGCGCTTGCGAGCGTGCCGTCAATGTCGAATACTACGTCCATTTGGTTTCTCCATTCGCGCCGTCATATGTGAACTGCGCTTTCTTTTCGCCAGATGAAGTGACAGTGCCGTCTGGTACAGTCATCTTTATAGCTAGTCGATCTTCAAAGAATGAATCTGGAAGATCGACTTCAAGCGATACAGATTGCTCGCCTTGAAGGGCGGTGGTGGACGTTAGAGAAGAAGGTTGTCCAGTTGCAGGCATCGGTCGCCCGTCATTTCGAATTGCTCTGACTTTACCATCTTTCGTCACGAAAAGTTTCGCCATTATCTTTATCGTCATGATGTATTCTTTCTTATCTGTTGATTGTGTTATGCATGAAAGATTTAGGGCGATCAATCGATTGATCGCTCCAACGATTAGATACCACCCTTCCCTAGAACCTTTGTGATGAACGTCGCTGTCGCCAGATCCTGTTCAATGTTGAGAATATATCCGCCTGCCATGTTCCTGATCGCTGCCATGAACAGTCTAGCTTCTCCATTTTCCTTCTCTTCGTCGGTTGCGTTAATGGAGAACATGGCATCTGCCAGACGAACCTTGTTGAAATCCTCTGCCGCGTGTTCCGCCTTAGCCAAAGAAGCTTTCATGCCGTCTCTGTTGGATTGAATCGCAGTGACCATTGCTAGATTTTCATCCTTTGCCAATGCGCGAAGGCCCATGCCAATACTTGCGCTTTCTCGGATCGCGTCATCCTTGTACATGCGATCCGGTGCCATGATGTCCCAATAGTCAATCACCACCTCGTCAAAGATGATGCCTTTCGCCTTGTATGTTTCCACCAATCGTCTCAAGTCCTTCGGCGCGAATGTCCCCGTTCCATATTCATGAACCTTCATTACGCCGGCCGATGCCAGCTTAGCTCTCACTTTCGCCTCGACGTCTATGATGTGTTTCAGAATGTCGTTTGTCTCTACCTTGGATAGGAACGCATCAACGCGGTCCATCGTCACTTCAACAGAGTTTTCGAGGGAGACGTACAGAACGTTTTTGCCTGAGAGCTGAGCATTCACTGCAAGGTTCATAAGGCCAAAGGATTTACCAGCTTTAGCCGGGCCCAGAATTACCAGAAGCTCTTTGCGCTTTGCGCCGCCGCCCAGAGCGTGATCCAGCTCCGCAAAGCCCGTGGTCACCGCTGGGACGATCTTACCTACCGCAATGTCCTTGCGTCTCTCTGTACGCGCGTCAATGTCGTCAGTCACGTCATGGCCAATTGAGCCGTCATTTGCTGCGACCTGGAACGCTTGGCTCATGTATTCTTCGACAAGATCAAAGTCGTGACCATCCATTGCTGGGATCGATCGCTCCATTGCGGCCATGATTGCCTGATGTCGGGCGAAGCTTGCGACCTCGTCGATCACGTAATCCCGATCTGAAAGGTCTTCCTTTCTCAGATTCTTGAACGTCTCTACAACGTCATCCTTCTGATCTGATCGAATGGTCTTTTTCGTAATGCCATCTTGAATCAATTTCACCAGGACCACTGCGGACGGTATGGACTTATATCGCTCCCAGTGCTTCTGTGTCATGTTGACTAAAATGGCCTCACTCTCACTCAGAAAGTATGAGGGCTCGATCAGACCTTCGGTTCGAATATTGAAGGTCGCGTCGCGCATGGATAATGCGGCTACCTTTGTTTGAAAATCGTCATCGAAATCATAATTTGGAGTTGGCATTCATTTATCCGTTCATCATGTGAGTAGCGTTTTCTTGATATCGCGCATCTTCTTTACCGTATCGATCGATAGGAGTTTCACTACCTCTGTCTCTCGAATCATATCGACGTCATAACAGAGACGCGCGAGAGCGATGTTCCTATCTGGTCTGCTTCTGACTTCGTTGATCAGCCATTTGGAACAGGCTATTTGATTGCTTGTTCCAACCCAGTTCGAAGCTGCATAATGCGGGTGTTTTGGAAGTCGCAATTTGAAGGTGTTCTTGTGTTCAAACATTTTCTGGCTTGATATGAGTGACCCTGCATCCGCAAGCATCTGCAGCGGCGGAAGATCCATCTTCTCAAGATATGGTGACTTCTTCTTCCACTCGTCAAACCCGCGCTCTTGCATGAAGTGATTGAATGCGGCGTCAAAGAATGAGTCGTAGGGACACCCCAGCTCGTCTATAAGGTGCATCCTGTTGAGAGTGAGCACGATAGAGCGCGGAGAGCGTCTGTAAAGCGATGTGTGATGATTTCGGGGCAAGTCACTGCGACCAGACGCGGGCGTGCCGTAGAAGCGCTTAAATGCGCGCTGATGTGCTTTGTTGTACTCATGCACAAACACGCATGAGCGTAGGGCTGGGTGTATGTGCCTATAGTCGAACCAAGTCTGTCTGATCCGCTTGCGTTCTGCCGTTATCATGTCCGGCCGCCAGAACTTGTAAATCCAACCCTCGAACGTGATCCAGTCGCTTTCTGACTCGATCACGTTCGAGAACAGTTCTTTATCCGTTAACGATGAAGCCTGGGAGTGCTGGTTCAATTTTACTATCCTTGATGACAATGTCGCTTTCAGTGTCATCATACGCGTCAAGAATTAGCCTAACTAGGCCGTGTCTGACGATATCGTCACGCGTAAATGTCACTGACTGCACTGTGTCAAGATAGCTGATCTTGTCATGTCCGTCAATCAAACCTGATTTGACATGGCTTGGCAACATGCACTGCAACGGATCTCCGTCAATGCAGTATCGCGCACCTTCGCCAATGCGAGTGAGGAACATTTTCATCTCATCAACGGTTGAGTTTTGAGCCTCGTCAAACAGAACCATGCTAGGCTCATCGAAGCTTCGACCTTGCATGAAATTCAGAGGAACGATTTCGATTTGCTCTGTACGCATGAGGTATTCGAAATGACCTTGGCCGAGCCCGTCGTTGAAGCCCGCGCCGTATGCTGCGATGTATGGCGCCATCTTCTCTTCCATAGTACCCTTGAGAAAACCGATCGGCCTCCCTGCCTCCACAGCCGGGCGCGTGAGGTAGATTTTGTGGATCTCCTTATTCAGAAGCATGTGAGACGCCACCCGCGCAGCCACGTATGTCTTTCCTACGCCAGCTGGACCGATACCGAAGGTGATCTTGCTGTGATGAAGTGAGGAAATGTAGCTCTTCTGTGCCGCAGTCTTGGCCTCTAGAGTTGCTTTGGGCCGAGACGGAGCTTTTGGTTCGAAGTTGTCAACGATGTGAAGCTTAGGTGAATTGCCCTTTACAGGACGTTGATTACGGTTTGTTTTCTTGGACATTCAGTTTCCTTCTAATCTTTCATATCACAGCTTAATGATTGATTGATTTTGTTAATTAAGAAAGATTGTTATATATAATCAAGGTTGGTTTACCCTTGATCGGCGGGTGGTTAAATCACCATCCAATCTTCGGAGAGAATGTCTGTCTGAGAAGCAAGCCACGGAACGCGCTGCTTGTCTGCGGTGAACATATAGATGTACGGAAGAGTCATCTTCGAATAGGCGTCCGGAACTTGAAGACTTAGGAACATATTCTTGCCGTTCCATCCTTCACGCTGGACGTTTTCTCCATCTTTTAAGGCTTCGATTGCTTGACCAAAATTCATATGGGGCTTCCTTGTGGTTGGGGGTTACATGGTTAGTTGACAAACGAGTGTCACGATGAGGAGCATGGTAATAAGCCTGCGCTTGAAGCCCTTCTTCATCGCAACTGTGTCGTATTTAGAAACTCGTTAAGAACGGGGTTATCATCTTCCGACCCTTGGAGTAAATCTGCCTCGATTTCCTCTTCCGTCATGCTGGCGACGAGAACACTGTCATCATCCTCTTCGAAGGCATTTTCGTAATCATTGATCAGCTTTTGCCCGGCGATCACCGCTCCGACGCCTGCGACCTGATTGTCTATATTAAAGCTTTGGACCTTTGACTGGTGACGGCCACCAAAGTAGAATGCGACAATGGCGCCAAGAAGCCACCACATTGGTTCAGGAATAAGCGCGATTCCCACCATGCGCGATGAAAACCAAATTGGATCAATCATGGCGGCTATGAACAGGCCGATGATGCCTAATGCCATGATTGGTCTTGGCAGTCGGTTTAGACCATCCATCAGGCGATCAAACCAATGTATGCGTTGCGTTGATTGGAATTCTTTGCCGAACTGGCTTAGAGAGGCCTCGCCGAGAGCTGAGTCTCGTTGAGCCTGCTTCTCTTTGTTTACGGCAAATACTCCCGCGGTTTCAGCGATGATATTTCTATCACCGCCAAAGAGTGCTTGGAAGATATTCTTCACCACGGATTACCACCGTGCCGTGCGTTGCTTGAACGCCGCATTGGTCATGCGGTAGCGCGGACGCATGAACTCTTCCGCTCGTTTGATCCAGCCGCCTTTGCCGCCACGTAGAGTGCGCGCGTACTTTCGCGAAGAAGGGCGGCGATCAGCCAGGCGGAAATAGTAATTTCGACGCTCGACGCCATAAGCATCCTCGATAGAGGCGCCCATCTTTTCAAACGCCGCATTTACTTTGGCCAAAGTCATTGGACCAATAGCGCCATCCGTAGAGATTGCGTTGCCTGTGTTTGGAACGCTATTGACCAGGCGCTGCAAAATCTTGATCGCGTTGCTGCCCGAATTCACCTGCATATCAAACACGGTTGCGTGCAGGCATGTTGGGAGTTGGTCAATTTTAGGCTTGTAGAAGTAATGCTTTAGGAAGACTTCGTTTGCCTGCTCGATTGTGAGAATCTTGACGTCGCTTGAATCAACATCACCGTCACCGTCGAGGTCCATGCCTAGGGCGCGCATGGTGTGGATCGTTACGCCAAACTTCGTAGGGCCGCCCGGATCGTCGGGGTCATTTACATAGCCACCTTCTCGCGCGACGATGTCTTGGGCAATCTTTTCAATGGTTGGTTTCATCTTGTTTCTCCTATGCGCTCCAGCGCGTAATAAAATACGGGTTTAGTCATTTCGAAAAACGGCTCATGGCCGCACTCGTATTCTAGCTGCATTTGTACCCGCACTCTACCCGCTTTTGTGATTTCTTTTGGCTGAGCTAGATTCACGATACGACGGACGATTCTCGTATCCAATTGGATTGTAGGTCGGCGGGGCTCGCCTGGGAATGTAACGTTCATTTCGTCCGTAAATTGAGGGATAACTTCTCGGAGGACGCATCCCGCGCCAGAGTTTGTTCTGCCAATGAATAGAACCAAGGTGATGTTCTCACCGACTGATACTGGCTCTTTCACATATGACATGTTGTCAGGCTGGCGGGTGATACGATCATTACCGGAAAGCTTCTCAATCTGGGCGCTGATTTCGTCCATCTTGATGCTCATCTCTTGGAGTTGGGTTGGGCTATTCCAGATAGCTCCGACATTTGAACCAACTGGCGTCCATATCGCGATGATGATAAAAGTAAATGCGGCGAAAACTACCCTCGCCATCCATTTCATCGACTCTTCTTTGAGAAATGACCTCATCGGGTGTTGAGTATTCGGCAAGGCGATCTCCAATTCATACTTGAGGAGATTTCCTCGTACTAATCAATGGAAACGATCTACCATAATTGTTGCATACTCGCAACAGTTGTAGGATAAATGTGATAAATATGAACAAGACCTAGAAATAAATCCAAGGCCTTGTTTCTAGTCGTTATTTCATTTTGAAGGTAATGCCGCCATCAATTAGAAAATCAACATGATCGCCATCCATAGGGATGATTTGAACGAATGCGTATTTATGACGAATCTGCAGGCCACCAATCGGGATAACGTCACCCACATGATATTTAAACGTTCGACCGACGTCAGGATAGAGCGCAGCGCCTGCAAACAGAGCCGCCTCGCCGTCTTTCCACTTGACGATGGGCAGAGCCACCGTAGCAGACAGAGACACGCCGTCGTAGCTGTTTTTGTAAATGCCCACCGTCTTGTCCAGCGCCTCACCTTCCCAAGTGAAGAACAGTCCAGGGTTTGTTTCATTGAACGCCCCTCGCTCTGCGCCGACATGTTTCGACCCAAGCAGCAGCGACACGCGATCTGGGCCAGCTGTTGCTGTGTCAGATGTGAAAGTGATTGATGCTGCAATGAGAGTAGCTAATATTGAGCGTGACGCGATGCCTTGTTTCATTTCTCTTCTTTCATTTGTTGTCTTGTTCTATGTCAGAATAGATTGATCGACAGAAGGAGTCTACTGACCCCTTCCGCCATGGTGTGATTATCAAACAGGCGTCTTCTGACTGACCTCCAAGCTCGTATTGAGGCCACTACCAACCCCTGAGTTGGTAGTCGGCCAGTAGCACGCTCTGAGAGCTCGAAGCCTTGTGTAGGTGTAGACATCCCCAGCAGGGAACAGCAGTTTCACGTGATACTCGTAACCCTCTCCCGACACGCCCTCACAAAGTTGCGACAAAGTGGCGTAGGTCGGAATATCCGTCCAAGAACCTGCCTCGGTTCTGCCTTGGATCTTAAACAGAGCTCGCATCGGATCCGCGTGACCCTGTAAAACCGTAGTTGACAATTCAATTTGAACTGGATTTGCCTCACCAACACCTGTTGCGGAGGTGTGAGCCACTGAATTATCCAACTTCATCCCTCGGATCTCCACGCCCATAGTTGAATATGAAGCGCTTGTTGCCGTGACGAGAGTATACGCGGCCGTCTGTAGAGAGGTGTAGTTTTTGACCAGATGGCCCCCTACGATCATATCACCAGTGATCTCAATGTCGCCAGTGTTCAATTGAGCGGTCGTGATTGACCCCGCTGCGATATGACTCGCTTGGATGGTGCCCGTCTTGATCAAGTCACCCTCAATGACCGTTCTACCGTAATCAGTGGTCAGGACAGACCCGCCCTTGTAGACGGCCAAAGACACGATATTGGCCCCTAACAGAACGCTACTAGGGTTAGTACCCGATGACAGCGACGAACTCCCCTGCGTCCAATACACGTACCTTGGTGTGGTTGTGTACGTGGTAGACCCCGCCCCTACAACTTGCAGGGTGTACCCGCCCGCGTCATTAACGTAGCGAATACTACCCGTGGTCCATGACAATACGTTACCTGCCGTAGAGAATTTAAGACCCTCTACTTGGATACCGCGCTGACCGATATACATGGCGTTGGCTGAAACTGTATTGGCAGATAGTTTACCCCCGTCGATCCGTGTAGTGTCCCCACCCATTCTCCAATCAGAAAGAGAAGTGCTTCCTGATATAGTAATTTTTGCCGCGTCAATGGTGGCGATCTTAGCAGAGCTAATGGTGGCGTTGGCAATTTTGGCGTTCGTTATCTGAGCGGAACCGATCTTGGCCGTGGTGATGACACCGTCTTTGATGTTAGCCGAATGAGCCAGAAGTTCATTAGTGCCTACGTGATCCGCCTTAATCGAGCCATCAACAATAAGTTCCCCTTTGTGCATTCTACGGACGATCAGGCGATCAACAAACATATTGGTGATCGTTGTCTGACTGGAGTGGTTATACATCTGGACTTGCATCGTAACCGCGTCAGACGGGACTACGTACTTGTTAGTTTTAGTCACCCATGACTGGGAAAGAGGTTGGTTATTGAGGAAGTCAGTATAGTCGGTAGATGCGGGAGACCCGTTATGTTTGTACCAACGGAAGCGTACATACGCCCCCGCAGACGTAGCTGCGTTGTTGGTTCTAGTCGATACCTCGCAGTAGAGGTCCTCACCCCCAACAACAGGTATTAGTTGTTTCATCACTATGTTGATAGAGTTTGCGCCCGCGACGTCCTTTTGGAGAAGCAGACAGCCCTCCCCTGTTTCTGCGTAAGCTACGTTCTGAGATTTAGGCAGAAAACGTACGTCGCCTGCGCCAGATATATCGAAGTAAGATTCTAGGTCTATGTCCTCCCATTTACCATTGGGTACGATGTTGGTCATGTCTGTGATTAGCATCTTGTTGGCCGTGACAGCTCCTGCCGCTAGTTGAGCAGTGTTCACAGCGCCGGATGCAATGGCACCCGTGGTGATCGCGTTGGCGGTAATGTTGTCAGCAGTGACGGCATTCGTTGCCAACTCGTTAGTGGTGATAGCGTTGGACTCAATCTGATCTGCGGTGATGGAGTTGGCGGCAACTTTGTCAGCGGTTATTGCCCCATCAACGATAAGCGCGCCCGTGGCTTTACGTCTGACGGAGATACCACCTACACGGACCTCAGTTTCTCCCTGTCCCGCCTTGTACACCCTAATGATGGCCCACCTCATCCCAGCGGGGACCGTCAAAGACCCCTC
>TARA_R110000851_G_scaffold189677_2_pt1 | contig 20898 bp, 26 predicted proteins | sample TARA_R110000851 | Tara Oceans TARA_R110000851 (sample SAMEA4397627) | marine metagenome | biome: Polar Biome; feature: [DCM] deep chlorophyll maximum layer (ENVO:01000326); material: water (ENVO:00002006), including particulate matter (ENVO:01000060) such as... | depth 17 m
CAATCGAAGCCGCCAGAGAAGTCGCTCAAGGTTTGGGCATTCCGCTTAAAGACAGCTATGGCCTTGGCAAAGTACAAATCGAAATCTTCGAAAAAACCGTCGAGCATCAACTGATGCAACCGACCTTTATTACCGCCTACCCAACCGAAGTTTCACCATTAGCAAGACGCAGTGATAACGACCCGTTTGTCACCGACCGCTTTGAATTCTTCGTTGGTGGCCGTGAAATCGCCAATGGCTTCTCGGAATTAAATGACGCCGAAGATCAAGCCGAACGTTTCAAAGCCCAAGTCGCCGAAAAAGATGCCGGCGATATCGAAGCCATGCACTACGACGCCGACTATATCCGAGCTTTGGAATACGGTATGCCGCCAACAGCAGGCGAGGGGATTGGTATTGATCGGTTGGTGATGTTGTTGACTGATTCACCGTCAATTAGAGATGTGTTGCTGTTTCCGCATATGCGGCCTGAGTAATTAACAAGCTTACAGGGTGCTCAATGGGCTTTTTACTCCATGAGCACCTTGTTTGAGTAGATGAGTATAAATCTCAGTTGTTTTCACATCGGCATGTCCTAATTGCTGTTGAACCGTGCGAATATCTGCACCGGATTGCAGCAAGTGTGTTGCGAAGGAGTGACGAAGCGTGTGACTTCCAACTTGTTTTTCAATTCCTGCTTTTTGGCTGGCAGTTCGTAATATCTTGTTTACATTTGTTTCATCAAAATGATGGCCTCTTTCAACTCCGGCGCCAGTGTCACTAGACGATGTTTAAAACCTTTGCCATTCCAAACTTGTATTTGAAAATTATCAAGATCAACATCCTTTACTCTCAACCGAACCAACTCCATTCGGCGCAGGCCAGAGCCGTAGAGAATTGATGCCATTAATAAATGTACACTTTCCAGTTGTGACAACAAAGCGGATACCTCTTCACGAGTCAGTACTGTTGTCAGTTTCCGTTGTCTGGATGAACGTTTGAAATCGCCGATTTGATTTAGAGGTTTCTCCAGCACTTTGTTGTAGAGGAATACTAATGCATTAAGTGCAATTCCCTGTGTTGCAGCCGCCACGTTACGTTGAACAGCAAGATGCGTTAGAAATGCCTCCACCTCATTGTCACCCATTTCGCTAGGATGTTTTTTCTTATTGAAAACTATGAAATACTTTATCCAATAAAGGTACGAGTCAATGGTTCTGCGGCTATATCGCCGAACTAACATAAATTCACTAATGGAATTGAGAAATGGTGATGATGACATGGAAATGACCTCCTCCTTGAAGTTCTGGAAATACGCAGCCAACCATGGCTATGCCAGAAAATTAATCGTGAATCATTTACGATTAATTAATTCAGTAAAATCTTACCTGAAAAAAAGTAGATATTTCAATAGCTTATTTGGTGTGAGATTTGTTCATTATATTTATGATCCATTCACGTTAATAATTATTATGAGGTCGCAGACCTCATTAACAGACTGGTTTTAGGCCGTACGCATTGGGGGCTTAGTAAATGACAAGATTTCGTGGCGGGTGCTTATGCAAAGCCGTTCGTTACGAGACAACGGCTGATCCATTGAATCAGAGAGTGTGTCACTGCAGCGAATGTCAGAAGGCTATCGGGGCTGCTTTTAACGCCTGTGTGTTACTGCGTATTGATGACGTGTCTATCACTGGCCCAATTATGACCTTTTATTCTTCAGAAACCCTTGAACGAGGTTCTTGCTCTCGTTGCGGTTCAAGTATATTTTCCCGCCGTGCTTCTGCGGGAGTCATTGGTCTGGCGGTTGGCAGCCTAGATGAACCGTCACTTTTCGAGCCAGATATGCACTTTTGGGTCTCTTCAAAACAACCGTGGCTAAAGATCGCAGATAGTCTTCCCCTGTATCCAGAAGGTCCGCCATCTAAAGGTTATTGAGTCAATGAGTCGCAATGAAGGTTGGCCTAACAATGCCATGAAATTCACTCCCTACGGTCGCCGGACGCTCGCAAGCTCGCGCCGTTTATGGCGGCGTTATGTGCATGCAAGTTCTGACAAATGTTTTACAGATCACGAAAGTAAACCTAACAATTAGGCAAAGGAGTTGTTGATGAAGTTCATGTTATTTCCGAGTTACGTTTTGGTGGTATTACTTATTTATGGTAATACAGTGTTTGCAGACACACTTTCTTATCGGGACAAGGCAGACCAATGTATTGAGCACGGATACAAACTCTGTTGGCGCTTTTGTCTTGCGGCCGCTAAGCAACAAGAGGCAGGTAAAACGGCTAAGCTTGGAGAGCAGTGTGATGCTGAACACAACAAAAAATTTACGAATACACCCTATCAATCGAAAGCCGATCCAGATTATCTTCCTTCAGGTTCGTGGTGGTTTGGTAATGATGTTGTAGGCATATATCGACATAATGCTGGCAGGGCTAGACATATCATTGACGCACCATCACATCCGAAATGGAAAGAAAAATGTGCAAGTACAGCGCGTATTGAGCCATCAATGATCAAGTCACTGATGGAAAACGGAAAAACGTTACAAAAAGGAATGAAAGTTCATTTGAGCAAAATACAAGTTAAGGCAATATCCAGTAATCGGTTTGAATGCAAGGCGGTGAAGGTTGAGGTGCTTGATTAACCATGAAATGGACTGATTTTGATAAATCAATGAGTAAATCAATGGGGTCAGAGTGTTTGATTTGCCTCCGAATTAAAAGGCCGCCCGCTAATAATTATTATGAGTGGGCGACCTCATTAACACGCTTTTATATGTGCGAGTAAACATGTCCGATAAGTGTAAGTGCATGAAACCACCTTTTTTCTATTTGGATTTCGATTCCATAGACGTTGGTGAGGATGGTCTTGGCGAAATTACAATCGATACTTGTAAGCATTGTGGAACCAAGTGGATAAAATACTTAATTGAGGAGCCGCAACATACAAAATCAGGGCGTTGGTGGCGGGCTCTAATAGGTAAGAATGAAGAAAATAAAATCTCAGTCAATACATCCAAATCGTACATCGAAAATCAAGGTTGGTGCTTCATTGGAGGAAGTTATTTCGATGGAGAGGTTTACAAAAAAGAAAGACCTATATGCATTCATTAAAAACACATAACAAAAATATCAAAAACTGTCCGCAAAAAAGCGTGCTACGACGCCTGAAAAGTGGCGCTTTTTATCTTGGCGTTAGAGGGTAACCATGAATAAAGTTATTGCCACACTGATTCTGTGTTTACTAACGAAATTTGCTATAGCAAGTGACTTCGTGGGAAAGTGGCAAGTATATAAGGTCGATATGCCAGAAACCTATTATGGTGAGATTAAATATCCGAAGTATTTCGAGATAACCGAAAATGAAGGAGAGGTTTCTGGTTACTATAAAGATCAATTTGATTTTGAGAGCCAGTTTTCGCTCTCAGAGATGGTAAATAATGGGAATGAGCTGCTGCTAATGAATTCTGGCACCACCAAGTCCGAACAAGCTTGGGCTCCTTTGCATAAAGTAAAATATATCAACGGAGAACTTGTTGGCTCCGTCGTAACTTACGGTCAAGTCTTTGTCTGGCAAGCCTCACAGGTCGATAGCCTGCCTTTAACAATACCTTCAAATTGACCGGTTTTCGGCGGCGTTATATGGAAGACGAATGAATAAAGCACAGTAAGAGAACAAAAGGGTCAGAGTCAATTGAAAATTAATTAAAAGTGAATTTTAATTAGTAAAAAACAACTTCGTTCATAAGGATTTGAACATGGCCAGACGACCTAGTCTGGATCTTCCTGGATATCTTCAACACGTCATCATTCGTGGAAATAACCGACAGGTTATTTTTGTAGCAGAAGATGATTATCTTTTTTACCTAGAGCTACTTTCTGAAGCGGTATCGAAATATCGCTGTAGTATTCACGCATGGGAGAAAATCAAGGGGTCAGCCAACTTGATTTGGTTTGATTTCGTAAAATGAAGTTATAAAGTAACCAAAATCTTATCGCTACAAGGATGTAACGACATGGCAAGACGTCCCCGGTTGGTACTACCCAATCAGCCTCTGCACATCATGCATCGAGGCAATAATCGTCAAAACATATTTGAAAATGAAGAGGATATGGCTCGAATTCTCAATGATATTGGAGAGTCATTGGCTAAAGCAGACTGCCATCTTCATGCCTATGTCATCATGACGAATCACCTGCACTTACTTCTTACTCCCAAAGATAAACACGAACTTGCTGTATTTATGCAGTCGATGACGAATCGTTATGTTAGATATTTTAATGCCAGCCGAAAACGCACTGGCACCATTTGGGAGGGCCGTTTCAAATCCTGCCTGATAGACAGTGACAGTTATCTTTTTAGGCTATACAACTATATTGAAATGAATCCAGTAAAAGCCGAAATGGTAAAAGAAATCCACGAATATACTTGGTCCAGTTATCATCACAACGCACTAGGCGAAGTAGATCAGCTGGTAATAGAACATCCACTTTATCTTAAGTTGGGAGCTACAAAAGAAGAAAGAGCTATCAGTTATAAATTAATGATGTATAAAATGGCGTTAGGGAAAGAGAATCAAAAAATTACTGATGCTACTCTTCGGGGAGAGGTATTAGGCAATGAAAATTTTCATCATTGGGTATGCAAACAAACTGGAAGGCCTGCGACGTTAACATCTCACGGAGGGGATAGAAAAAGTGCGAAATATCAAAATCAAGTTGGCTGACCCCTTGATCCTTATTTTTGCTGCCGCAAAAACGGCCGTCGCATCAAACGCACCTAAGCTCAGGCGTTATGACCGGTCAGCTTCTCTTAAAAGGGCAAAAACTTAAAATAACCTGTTTCTAAAATTGATTATTTTTACCAATACTTTTATTGTCTGTTAATTTTAAATTGTTAAAATCTCAGGTGTATTATGCGATTTCTTTCTATTTTCTTTCTTACGTTCATCTTTTTTTCTGTACAGTCACACGCTCAAGATAGCGCGCAGAAATTTAATATCAAATGCACGAAAAGTGGCAAAACAGCAGCTTTTTGTTCCTGTGCGCTTGATGCGTTTTCAGATGATATGCGCAAGCATGACACCAGAGATCTGAAAAAGAAAAAAATGCACCTGAAACACTATACGGATTCTTTGCTAGCAGATCCTGTGATGACGCAAGATAAGATTAGTGCTGTTTGCGATTTATATGATGAAGCACACTCTTATGATGTAAAGGCTGCATTAGTTTATCGTGAGCAAGGGCCTGAGCAAGCATCTCAATTGACAGAAAAAAAACTAGCTGCGATGAAACAAAAAGAGGAGCTTGCGATGAGCTACGGCGCATCGAGTGAAACAAATGGCGCGCTTATAGCTGGCGATTATTGCAAACTTAACAATGAAGTAAATCAGATGTCGCAGGATCTTTCTGAAGGTAATGATGTTATCTATGCAAAAGTGCGACGCTCGATTGATGCTGATGTAGGTACTGCTCCATTTTTTCGCAGTGCAAATAAAGCAGGTTGCAAATAATTTTAGTCAACTTGAAGCGGGTTACATATGTTTTTTAAGCGTTTGATACTTTGCTTAAATGCCTTGGTTATGCTTTCTGTCAGCGCATATCCAATAACGGCAACGGCGGTTTACCGAGGTGAAAATCCGGAAAAAATGATGACATTGAAGGAGTTTCAAATTATGGGCGTGACAATTGACATGCGCATAGAGGATATTCTTAAAAAATTGCAGGCGCAGGGACACGAGTTAGTCTGCAGATCTCACGGCTGTAAAATACGTGGAGACGGATTTGAGTTTATCCTCATGCACACTAATAGAATCTTTGGTAATGGAAATCCGTCGGTTGAATTCGATCGCAATGCTACACCAATATCGATTGGTATCGGTAATGTTACGGATTTTTCTGTGTGTCATTCTGCAAAAGAAATGATACAGAGCTATTGCAATAAAGACGGTCAGAAGCAGCCGTGCTGGACAAATAATTTTGGCATTACAAATGGTGATATGTCAGCAAAAAGTAAGAGTGCGGACGGTTATTTGTATAGTGCGACTGTAATGTTAAACCCAAGTAAAACTTGCAGTATTGGAATTAAGCGTCAGTGAGTTATTCTTTCTTGGCGCTTGAGCAGGTCTGCCCATTCTATAATAATCAAAATCAATAGGGTCAGAGGCTGATCCCTTGATTTCCACCTTGATTTTCCAATAAAAATACTTATAGGCACACTATGGAATTAGAGTTCTTTTCAGCATCGATAATCAACTTAATTATTAATCTTAGCTATTCAATCATCGCGATTGTGGTTAGTGTTTATGCCTTATTTTGGGTCGATAAAAAGTTACTAAAAGAAATAGACATTGAAACAGAGCTAAAAAAAGGCAATATTGCTGTCGCTATTTTTGCCTCCTCTATATTAATGTTTGTTGCCATAGTTATTGCTTTTGGCTTTAAGGGGTGAGTTCATTGTTTGCAAAGCTTAAGGCCTTTGCTTTTTGGGTATGCTTTCTTATAGTTGTTGTTGCTATCTCAAACTTAAAAGACAAGTCACAAGATGCCGATGTAAAGCAAAAAATTGATATTGCGCTGCATGACTTTGACAATGAATTAAGATTATTTTCACCTAAAGGCCAATCTCTTTTTGTTTTACCGACAGGTGAACGATGGACAGATGAGTACATTCAGCAATTATTAAAGCCACTGTACGATAAGAGCGGTTCAGTTACGTTCACCTATAACCACACTGAAACCGTTGCCATGTCGGCTCAAGGCGTCAACCGTTCTCACTTTTTAGTAAACGCTTTTTTAGAAGGTTATCAACCCTTTACTGTCGAAAACGTGATGATGCCACTCTATGTGCTGGCCCAGAGAAAAAACTATATGCTCGATTCCTTACAATACAGCGGGCGTGAAGAAGTGTGGCAATCGAGTCGTGAGGCTTTTTTATTTCCTAGGGGGGATTGTGAAGATCATGCGCTTGCGCTTGCTGATTGGTTAATCGCCATGAATGAAGACGCCAGAGTTGTCCTTGGTGATATGGACGGCAATGGTCATGCATGGGTCGTACTATTCAAGAATGGTAAAGAATATCTACTAGAAGCAACTAGAAAAAATAGACTCGAACGTAATAAACCCTATCCCCTTGCTATGTTATATCCTGACTATCACCCCACTTTTATGTTTAATCGAAAGGGGTTTTGGATGAATAATGGCAGTAAATATACGACCGATTACTCTGGAAAACACTGGCAGAAAACGAGTGAGTACAGTAACGAAGCTATGAGCGATCTCAGTTCGAATAACTCGTTTGTATCAGATGAATCATAGGCAATAGGGTGGGGCTGACTCGACTGATCTTTCCTCACACTTAAGCGGAATTAACGCTATCAGGCTGCCAATAAGAAAAATCAAGGGGTCAGCCAACTTGATTTGGTTTGGTTCTGAGCCACTCTTCGAGGAGAGGCTCTTGGAGATGAAAACTTTAGATATTTGGGGTCAGAGTAAAAATATCTAAAATTTGAAGCCCTGGGGCAGTAACAAAGGGAGTTTTTACTCTGACCCAAATTATTGCTCTTGAATGTGTTAATTCGGCATAGGGGATATGGTTTTTTTCTTCAATATCATTAAACAAATCTGACTAACTAAGGGGGGATCGTATGTATACAATAATTAGAAAATCACTTTCATTTATCACTATATTTTTAGCTGCTTTGCTTTCACGCCAGGGAATTGCACAAGACATTCTTGTAAAAGATAAAATTGAAAACTTCTCTATCATGGGGATATCATTGAATACCACCCCCTCAGAGCTAGACAGCTTGATCTCCCAGCATCCTTTGCAATTTAGTTGTAGAGTTGAGCAAGGCGGCTTTCAATTTAACCAGAAGAACTATGCAGAAGTGTATAGAAAATGCAAGGGGAAAGGGGAAAAGGTCGAACTTACTATCACTCATTCTGATGGCCGCATTTCACAAATCAACCTCACAATTCAAAGTCAAAAAAATTATCATGAAGCGATTCTGAACGACATCAAATTAATCAACAAGGAACTGCTTGCAGCGGGAAAAGTACATCAACAAAGCTCTCCTAAAGATTCAGATAAGGATGCGTTTTTTTATCAGAACTCTGAAATGGCAGCCGGAATGAGTGACACAAAATTAGCTTTAAGGGCTCCAGCAACATGTGTTAAGCAAGAGTCCACATTCGTTGGTCTTTCGGCACAATTCATGATCATGCCCGGTTTGAATAATGCGGGTGTAACAGTTAGTAACGGTAGATCTCATTTGTGTTGAGCGGGTCAAGGAAAAATCAAGGGGTCAGCCAACTTGATTTGGTTTAAAGCTTTCATTTGGCGCTAGTTCATGGATACCCATGCACAAAGAACAAGCAGTTCAAGGCGCTATTTGGAGGAACAAGCTTCAAATCCTTCGCCTTCAGCTACGGCGGCAAAATTGACAGGAACTATGCTAGTTGGGCGCCATTCAGAAAGATGGAAGAAATTCACATTGGCATGAAGTATGGAAAGGCAAAGGACGTCAAAGGCGCTGTCGTTACCCCACCAAAGCCCCAAGGTATCAGCGGGGGCGGGCTTTGCATCATGCCAGACAGCTTTAAACCCACCGAACTCTATTTGGCAGGAATTGCAATCGAACGCCACAAGGGGCCGGGGCTAGTCTTTTCTACTAAGATTAAGATAGTTATCGAGTTCATTGAACAAAATGCCTATCAGGCTGTTCCTGAGCGACCAGCACAAATTGTCACGGTGCTTTCTTACGCAACCACCGCGCCAATTCGCCCTGGCGCCAGAACAAAGGCGTTAGACACAAAATGAACCGTCCACCGGATATAGAAAAAACTGAGCTTGATTTCGAGACGATTGCTAGGTTCGACACCGAGAGCGATTTTACTGGTCTGTCGGTATCCCTCTTAATAGAAACAGGTTCATATGTATGCATCGCTGCAAGCATTTTGTCGGGTCATGCCAAGTCATGGAATTCAGATGAGGCTGTCATAGGCGGCCACTTCGTTAGGCTCTATAAACTTATCTCAGCGTTGTTGGACCAGACCTGCCAGCATCGAAGGGAAATATCGTTTATGTTGGCCAGAATGGCTTTCGAATGTATCGTAAATGTGAAGTTTATTCTAAAGAACTACAGTCCAGAGCTTCTTTTCTCGTATAAAGCGTATTCGCTTAAGCATGAAAAAAAGCTTATGGGCCGAATCAATGAAAGCATTCAAAAGCGTGGAGGCGATATACTTCCGATTGAAGAAAGGATGCTCAAATCGATCGACCGATCATTTAAGGTGTCAGGCGTTAATCCAAGCGATGTTAAAGGGAAGGAGCTCCGAAACTGGGGCGGCATGAATGTCTATGAGAAAGCCGATGACGTGGGCTTAGGTGATGTTTACCTAGCGGCTTTTGGTGGCCCATCACATGGGATACACGGTAATTGGCAAGATCTACTGGAATACCATTTGGAAAGTGACGAGAATGGGTTTTTCTCACCTAACCTTGACTGGCATAAGCCTCGCCCTCAATATTTGAACGCAGTGGCTCTTCATGCTGCTGAGACGGCTAAGAATTACTTTCAGTGGCTAGGATTTTCGGAAATCGACCATTTGATAGATTCATTGAACGAGTTACAGGAGCGCGTAGCGTTTCTCGATTCTGCACATGAGCAGTGGTTGCATCAACATGCCTAACAAGGGCAACCACGGCGACAGCTTTTCCGCTACGGCTTCGCCTCCACTGAAATCAATGGAGTCAGAGTGTTTGATTTTTGTCACAAGGCATTGCTATGAATCAAATAAACCCAGCTAAATTACATAACAGTAAATGGACAGCGGTGAACCCAATAAATCGAGAAAAGCATTTTTTGGTTTCAGACATCGAATACGACGAAGAGGGATCAGTTATCTCATGCAAATTGGAAGCGATTATTTCTAAGAAGCTCTATTCAATTGACTGGACTGAATTAAAAAATCAAGATAGATGGATTCAGTGGTGGAAATAGCTATTGGCAGTTAATCAAAAAGATCAGACTCTAAATCAAGGGGTAGCCAACTTGATTTAGCACTGTTTTTATCTACTCGAACGCTTCTTTGTTCCAAAGTTTTTAGGTGGTTTCATCAGCGCAAAACTCAGTAACCATCGATTCCCGTGTAAGATCTTCGAAACCTGGTGTTGGTAGAGATCCGGACGAAACAGGTAGAGTCGTCCGAACAGGTTAAAAATGTTCTTGTCGCAGATAAACTCGCCACCTGTTTTGGGCTTAATCAGAACGCAATTGAGTTTGTAGAGCCGGCCCTCAGAAATCATGTCGACGTGGGGCAACACCTTGTGACCCTCAGGATATCGAACCAGATATATGTTGAGGCGTTTGGAATGGAACATAATCCGGGTTTTCACATTTGCTGGCATTGGATTAGTGTTCTCCGTTGAAGGCCTTTGACTGACAGTTTGCGTGGTATGTCGGGTGGTGGTCAATCGTAATGGCTGAGCTTTGGCCTGCGAATCCGACTTAACTACATTCCCTATCTTTTTTTGATGAATGCAAGCAAAACTATGCTGGTCTGGTGCCGGACTTTTTAGACGCATTGGCTGCGATATGAATCTTTCCCGTTTTTCAAGATTCCCCTCCCTCGAAGTTCATTCCATTAAGCGCCGGAGTAATTTATGATGAAAAGCTTTTTGGGTAGGGGCGTTTTTAATGTTTTTAAAATTTCTGCGTCCCAACAATCTATCCCAAAAAATGATGCGCGTTATTTTTTCTATTTATTTGGGCGTAACATGCTTAATCACAGGCGCGCAGTTCTTGACCGAATATTTACAAACTCAGGATTCAATCTTAAATGAATTGAAGCAGTTGGACGAAACCGTTCGAGGTTCTGTTTCGACTAGTTTGTGGCAATACAATCAGACTCAGCTAGATGCTCTAGTCGCAGGACTTGTTAAGATGCCAATTATTGAAGGTGTCGATGTTTTAGACAAAAATGGCAAAAATATTATTTCTAAAAGATCTTTCACACCGACCTCAGCCCCTTTGTCAGTTTTCGATACAGAATCAGAATTATATTGGGTGCTTAATGAGAAACAGATACTGCTTGGTTCGCTTATACTTTATTCGTCTTCAGAAGTTGTTTTCGATCGCGTTTTATTCGGTTTTTCTTTGATTGCAATTTCGGCAATCATAAAATTATCAATTTTGTTTTGGCTGTTTATTTGGGCCTTTGATCGTTATTTGGCAATCCCCTTAAAAGAATTGATGTCTCAAGTGAATGAGGTTCAATTAGATCAAAACATAACTAAACGAATTGACCTTTCTAATATTGAAAATAATGAACTCAGTCAGCTTCAGGATCATATCAATAAGATGTTATCTGCCATGGAGATGAGTAGGGAACAATTATTGGAAGACGAACAAGCCAAGCGAAAGTGGCTAGAGGATGCCGTCGCAAAACGTACAGAAGCATTACAAATCTCGAATGAAAAACTCAAAGAATTAGCGACAAGAGATTCTTTGACAGGCGCATTAAATCGCGGAAGTTTCTTTGAAACTGCGCAGCATCTACTCATTCTTTGCCAGCGCCAAAAATCCCCGGCATCCTTTGTTTTGATGGATTTAGATCACTTTAAAATGGTCAACGATACATATGGTCATTTCATTGGTGACCAAGTACTCATTCACTTCATACATACAATTCAAACATTATTGAGAAAGTCTGATCTTGTTGGGAGAGTGGGGGGCGAAGAATTTGCAATATTTCTTCCTGATACAGGTATGGATGACGCCTCCCGGCTTGCCGATAAAATACGAAAGATCATTGGCAATTCGATTTTAGAGATTGATGGTAAAACCATCACCTACACTGTGAGCCTGGGTGTTGAGTCATCCGAGCTAAAAGACCAGTCAATTGATGCGTTATTTAAACGCGCCGATTTGAAACTCTATAGTGCGAAAATTAAGGGTCGTGACCGTGTCGAAACGTAAAATAAATAGCCCCGTGTTCCTTATACTTTTTTTGCTAGCAACCAGTATGTTCAATCTGAGTCATGCTAAAACATTAAAAGTTTGCTACGACCAATGGGCACCGATGACAATATTTCCATCAGAAGCGTCTCCTGCGCGTGGCGTCGTTATCGATATGCTGCACCAAATATACACATCAAAAGGCTATAAACTGACCTATTATGAAGTTCCTCTGGCAAGAGGGCTGGATATGGTGGCAGAAGGGCTTTGCGATATGTTGCCGGAATACCTGTTTTCAAAAAATTCAACAAAGGGCTTCGTTTATGCCAGCGAAAAAACATTTGCATACTCATCAGCCTTTGTCGTCAGGCGCGATGATCCCTGGCGCTATAATGGTATTGAATCCATAAAGGGGAAACGTATCGCAACTGGACCGGGCTGGGATTACAGCTCGATGAGCGTCGATTATCAAAATTATATCGATGACCCAAAAAACTCGGACTTGGTTGAAGTGATCGCGGGATACGATGATGTGGTTGACCGGATCTTTCTTATGATTAAAGAAAATAGAGTCGATTTGTATGTGGATAACGAACTCGTCCTTCAGCATGTTTTAAATCGGTTGAACTTGGGTGATGATCTTGAGATCGTACGTCCCGGTCTAGAAAAAAAATTAGTTGAAATACCGATCTTCTCCAAAAAAATTCCTGCTGCAAAAAGACAGGAACTGATAAAAATCTGGAATGAGGGACGTTTGTCGTTGAAGGGGGAAAAAGAAAAAATGCTTCTCAATAAATATAACGTCACATTCGATAACATAAGTACCACAAATTCACGCTGAAAAACGTTGTGACTATATGTGGGGCAGAATCCGAGTCCACAGGCTCTAAAATCAAGGGAACAGGGTACTAGATTTAACATGATTAAATTTATGTAATAAAAGATTATTCAGACTCTGACCCTTTTAATTATTCTTGTAATTTACATTGGGGATTATAAGGGATGAAAACCAGTGATATTGCTTCTAACTCTGATTACGCAGAAGAAGCATTTACCTTTGAACAAATTAGCGAGTCCTCCGGTGACGTTTTACTTGAGTTTGGTGCGCCCTGGTGTGGTCACTGTCAGGCGGCAAGTCCGGCGATAAACGAAGTCGTATCTGAACATTCAGAACTGCGTCATATCAAAATCTATGACGGAAAGGGCAAACGACTTGGGCGTATGTTCAAGGTAAAGCTTTGGCCGACCTTGATACTGCTGCACGATGGTAAGGAAGTGGCTCGTCTCGTGAGGCCATTACGTTCTGACGAGGTTCGTCAATTAATTTCTAAAATTAACTAAGCGTTAGTCTTGTAACCGAATTGAAGCGCCGCGAGATGGCGAAGAGTTTGGTTTAAACTCTGATGTAAGACCACTGCTCAACGAGGCACTCAACCTAGATATGTTCGACCGCAGGATTTCATAACACTTATCTAAAAAGACCTGCATAATATTACAGGTCAGCATCTGGATCGGGCCCTGACCCTAAATCATCTCGCTTTAACCATTGGAACATCGAATGAAACATATTGGATGGCTGCTTTTCGTCTTGTACAGTTCGAACGCACTGTCTGCGGGCGAAGTTGAAATCCCTTTGCTGGCTGAAACCGCTCATCTGCAGACTGCGATCAGTCGCGCCCTTGAATTCGATGAAAATGGCCAGAGCACCATTAGCAACGACCCATGCAACAGGGTTGAGTTGTCCGATATGTTGGTGGTGACCGAGGATGCTCAGCTATCTGTAGGCATGGCATTGACCGCCACCACCGGTGCCTATGTGCTCGGGGCTTGCCGCGGTCCAAAACCGTGGCAGGGCCGTCTTGCATTGAAACTGACTCCCCAGGTTATGGCTTCAGGACAGGCTATAGAATTTGTGCCTGATTCGATCATGTTGTCGCGCCCAGATAGTAGCCCCGGTCTTTTGAGCAAACCCGTTCAGCTTATTGCCGATACGCTGGTGCTGCCGCGCATTAAGAGCGTGCAAATTGATCTGGCTGGGCCACTGAACAGCCTTGATGGATTGATCGAGCAGATGATGGGGCAAGGGAGTGATCAGGTTGATGAGCAATCCCTGATTCGCCGAACCCATATTACCCGCCTCCAAACTGAAGAAACAGGCCTCAGGGCCTGGCTGGCTTTCCAGGTTCGTGCTCCTGAACCGGACGATCAAGCGCCTGAGCCAAGTTTTGACGAAAATGAGATAGCTCAATGGCAAACGCTTGAAGATGAGTTAGACGGCTTTCTGACCACTATTATATCGGCGCTGGCCTACTCGACGGAGTCCCGTGCCTTACGTCTTGAATTACTCGCCGTGCTGCTGGACGCGCGACACGCGATTGCCGAGGCGCTGACGGTCGATGATCCCGAATATGATCCGGTTCGAGAGCTTTTCCTGTCGACATGGGATAGCTTGCGGCCATTGATGAGCGAACTTGAACGTCTGAAGACCCCGGGTCTGGATGCTGATTTCAGGCTTGCTACGTTTATAGCGGGTGGTGACGCGTTGCGAGCGCTCGACGCCCTCGGGCCTGAGTATGGTTTTGAAATCACCCGTGACGGGCTGCGCCGGCTTGCCCGCTTGCTGCTCGCCGAATCGGCGCCTCCTAGTTTTACACCGTTGCCCTTGGAGGTCGATCCAGAGTTTCGTGATTTGTTTGGATTTAATGCCAAAGACGAAGCCGTATTTAGACCAGCAGAATTGACGGGACAAATCTCCAGTGGTTTTGGCCGGGTAGGGGCTTGGCTGTTGTCGGTCGCTCATGCCGAAAGTATTCCACCGGCTGAGGCTTTAAAAGGATTAGTCCCGCGAAAGGATAATCTATATAACTACCTCGAGCTGGTCGACAGCTTACTGCAAGAACAGGCCAGTGCCTGGCTGGCAAAAAATGATGACATTCCGGATATGATGGCAGAGCGACTCGATCCCCTGGTTCGTGCTACAGCATGGAAAGAATCGTGCTGGCGCCACCTTGTTCGTTCAAGTGACGGACCTCAAGTATTGCGTTCAGCTGGTGGCGCGGTGGGTATGATGCAGATCAACGGTCGGGTCTGGCGCAATGTCTACGATCTTGACCGCCTCGTTGATGAGGTCGACTACAATGTGAACGCCGGTATCGACATTCTGACCCATTACATGATTGATTATGCGATGCGAAAAGGCGAGCACGAACAGCCTGGCGGTGAAGACAATTTGGTCAAGGCAACCTATGCCGCTTATAACGGTGGTCCGGGACATTTGTCACGATACCGTCGCGAAGACACCGCCGCGAGCTTGCAATCCATCGACAATGCGTTCTGGAACCACTATACGACCATTAAGGCCGAACAATGGCCTGATATCTCAAGCTGCTACGCAGTCGGTGGTTAATGAACAGATAGCCTCGATAGTGGTCAACAAACTCCAGTCAGTTACAGCAAACTTGATTTAGTTTGATTCCGTAAAATAATGTTACTAAAGTCTTATCGCTATAAGGTTGTAACGAGATGGCAAGACTCTCTGTTCATCCCACACAATGTATAGAAAGTTTGCTACCAGAACTGTCTTATGCTCTGATCAATTAAGCGAACTCTATTATTCAGCTATTTTGCTGATTAGAGCGAAAGAATCCTGTCAAGAAGAGGTATAAACCGCTACCGGCGAGTCCTATTAGTCCAATTCCACATAACAGAACAAGGATATCACCGAACGTTTTTCCGAAACTATAGCCACCATGCAGGGATAACATCATATTTGCCAGTTGTGTCGGTGTTTCGGACAAATGCAAATCCTCTACATGCACGACGTCTTTACAGGAAGCATGGACAAAAACTCTGCCATCGCCTTCAAGCTTATTGCCATCTCCCATTTCTCTGTAGGTCAGCAGATATGGTCCGTTTTCACGGTTTGGTAGAAAGAAAAAAGCCAGACTACGCTCAGGAAACACACTTTCACCGGAGGACTGGGCTTGACCCACATTGATAATACCATCACATGTCTGTTCAAACTCGCTTGTTGTCGGTGGTTCATGTGTTGGTGCTACAAGCAGTGGCTCAAACCAGCCGGGTTTGGCCGTTGCAATTCCACTAATGGAAAAAAATAGAATCAACAGCGACAGCCAAACCCCGACAAGTCCATGCAGAGAAAGCACTATGCGTTTCAGGTTACCCCGAAATGATATTGTCGACGCCTTACGCCAGACACTGCCTTGTCTGGGCCACCACATATAGAGACCAGAAAGGCACATGACAATCAACAGCAGTGCTATCACACAAACAAAGACAATACCGGCCTCTCCCAGCAGTAGAGAGTGATGAAATTCAACCAATTCATGACCAAAGGTGTGTCGAAGCAAAAAATCGCCTTTATATGCCGCTGTCCAAGGATCGACACTGAGCATAAGCAGTTGATCTACAGAATCAGTTCCTGCCGGCAGGCCAAATACGATGGCTGTCTCCACTTTATCGATTCGAGTTTGTGGCATCAGTACGCCCATAGTCTTAAAGGCACTGCCGTAGCCATCGGTGGCTGAATCAATCAAGGTTTCCACGGTGGCATATTCTGACTTTGATGATGGTGGAGATGCATGCAGAATCTCTCCATGTTGCAGCAGAAATAGCTCTCCCATAAACGCCAACATCGTGCCTGATAAAGCGATCAATAAAATAAACAGTGACGAAACAGCTCCTAGCCAGCGGTGTAACCAGGCAATTAATTTACGCATATTCATCAGTAGTCCAGTTGCAATCCAACCATAAATAGCCTTGACTGAAGCTGAACTTCTGTTTCCAGGGCAGGATTGCTGTTGGCGGAACGGGCCACCGGCTTGTCGTTATCAAAAATATTTTTGACGGTACCGAAAACGCGCAGGTGTTTAAATTGCCACGAAAGCTGAGCATCGACCACTACATAGGGATCGGTTTTACCTCGTGGTCGATTGTTAACATCTGAGTAGTAAGCATCCGAATAGCGTGCAACGGTGCTGGCACTAAAGTCTTTATTTTTCCATGTCAGACCACTGTTTGCGGTTACGTTAGGTGCTGTCTGTAAGTCGTTTCCTTCGACTCCAGAATCAGAAAATTTGGTAATTTCTGTTTCAAGCAAACCGACGTTGCCAAACCAGTCTAGCTTTTCGGTAACGGCCACATTCAGCCCTAGTTCGGCCCCCCAGGTTTTCACGCGGTCGGCATTGCGAACAATAAAGGCTTCGTCCTGGGAGTTATCTGGAGTCAGATCAAAAGGCAGTTGCATGTCATCGTACTCAGAAAAAAAGATGTTCTGTGTAGCACTTATGCGGCCTTCAGAAAATTCCTGGCGTCCATAAAGTTCATAGGTCCAGACATATTCAGCGTCATAGTCAAAATTCACGACGGGAAAAGCGGCCAGAGTGACACCGCTACCACCAGCGTTGTAGCCTCTGGATACCATAGCGCCAAAACTGGTATTGTCGCTCGGTCGCCAATTAATACCGAATTTGGGCATAAAGGCTTCATAGGTTTCATCAGATGCAACCTGTATCAACATTCCGGTGGCATCACCACCAACGCGCTGACGTTCTTCTCTCTCGTAACGAAAACCGAGTGATAAGTCGATATTCTCACTCAAAGGAATCACGCCTTCAGTGTAAGTCGCGAAGGTGTCTGTCTCATCATCGAAAGTCGAATTACCCAGTTCAATAAACTCATCTTGACGAGCACGGTAAAAATATAGACCGACTACACCTTTCAGACCATTATCAGCTTGGTAGCGTAAACGAGGTTCAATTACATATTCGCTTGTTTCGATACGGGCATTTGTTGTGTTGGGAACAGCCTTGCGGAGAAAGGTTAAATCGGTATAGGAACTGATTAACTCAAGGTCAAAATTATCGCTTAATGGCATAGACATGTCAGCCACGAGACTTGTTGTTCTTGGTTGATGTACCGGTTGTTGGGGAAAGTTGGATACGAGCTCATCAAACGGTCTGGCAATAATTTCACCGTTAGGGCCTTCAAAATCGGAATGTGCTGCCGTTAGTAATAAGCGTGCATCCGGATCTTTTGTTGGTTGAAACAGCATTTTTGCTCTTAGTGAAAGGGCATCCATCTGACCCGGATCGCTTACCCCTGGGTAGGACTGATAATTCACTGCACTTTCGCGTTCATATCCATCAGCGACCAGTCGAAAAGCGAGTACATCGTCCAAAACAGGAATATTCAACATGGCAGATCTTCGCCGTTGATGATCATTGCCAAAAGCGTATTGAGCTGCCGCTTTCACATCAAATAACGGATCCTTGGTTTTAACCACCATTGTGCCAGCAATAGCGTTACGTCCAACCAGTGTGCTTTGAGGACCTCGTAAGATCTCTATACGTTCTACATCGAATAAGCTCATATCAGAAAAGGCGATTTCATTATAACTGGCTGGGCGACCATCAATTTGCCAGCTCAACCTTGAACGGCTTCCGGCAAAAAAGGCAATAGCATTTTCAGCCGGACCGGTGCCGTCAACTCCTCGAATCGTTGGGGCTTTACCTGTCCCAGTCACCATTGATACATTCGGAGTAACGTCAAGCACATCTCGTAACGTGACTAAGCCAGCCTGATTCTGCAACTTATCTTCAGAATAAATGGCCGTGCTGTGGCCAGATTCGCTTAGCGGTCGTTCGATCATTTCCGTTGTCACCACAAATTTATCAAGTTGAGTAATGTTCGTAGAAGGTGATTTTGAAGTTATTTCTTCGCTATAAGCAGCCATAGGATATAGAGCGACATTCACCAAAAGGGGCAACGAATACCCCGCATACCAAAATTTACGCATTACAGCTCCTTTTTAGAGTGACTAAAACGATAGTTATGCATTGCTACCGTAATTGAGATTGATTATCATTACGATGTTTCTACATATCCAAAATGGCGGCTGCTACTCCATTTCGGAACTAATTAATCCAGAAGTACCAATAAGATGTGAATGGTGAGGTGGGGCAATGGGGAATTTAAAACAGGATGAGCAAGATTTTCATCAGCGATTATCTCAGCCAGGAATTACATCGAAACTTGTTATTTTTCACCCAGATGGTAATGCAAGACTTGCTCATGCGCGCTTTGAAGCAAGCGAAGGTGAATACAGGTCAGCCCCACATTTAATGATTAATCTTTGTACAGCTTATGTTGGTCGTATGAGCCGACGTGGCATAGGACCTAATCTGGAGGGTGTGCTTAGACCAGGGTCGGTGGCCATCGCCTTACCTGAAACCCAGGCCGAGGGGTACTGGTCAAAAACGGAAATGCTGGGCCTGGCTATAGATTTGTCTGCCTATCATGATCAAGCGGGTGATCCATTCTCAATCGATCGACTTATTCCTGCTGCATCGACAATACATCGTGATCCTTTGCTTACATCTGTATTGACTGCATTGTGGCGTGATTGCGAATTTCATGGCATGTCTTCGGCTTTTTTCGATGAAGGTATCGGCGTTCTATTGAGGCGACTTGCCGAATACCATAGCTCTATAACCACGACGGTGCGATCTCCCGATCCACTATCGGGTATTGCCTTACATACAACACTGGATCTAATCGAGAGTCGCCTAGCTAGCGATGTGAGTGTGGCCGAGTTGGCACGCCATGTTGGGATGGATGTTAGAACATTTTCCGGCGCATTTAAGGCAGCCTTAGGCTGTGCTCCCTATGCCTATTTGACTCAGAAACGTATGGACTATGCACAGGATCTGTTGATGACAGCCATACCTATTACTGAGATCGCCTTTAGCGTTGGTTATAGTAATCCCAGTAAATTTTCAGCTGCTTTTCGCAAGTTAACCGGTAAAACTCCCAGTGAGTGGCGTAAGAACAGGCTGTAGAACCTAAAGTATTTTTAAAAGATCCTCTCCACTTCTAGTGATCACATTCTGAGGTCCATCAATACACAAAGCCCTGTTTACAGAGAACAGGGCTTTGTGTCTTAGCAACTTTATTATTTAATTATTTCTGTCTATAGCTATCGAATCGGGCAATATATTCTTCAAGATTTTGATTGAGCATTTCTGCGTAACGTTGGGTGAAAAATTCAATGGCGGCTTGTTTTTCGGCCTGCAGAATCTCTGCACTTTCAACAGAACGGGCGACGCTGAAAGCATTAAATCGAGCGGTTGAATAGAGTATTGACGTATTGACCTCGTCTACAGTACTTTCTGCTGCTTGCTGATTTGCAACGGCGATGAATTCATCGGCACGTTGTTGAAATGTTTTTGCTGGTGAATTTTCACTCATTCTTTCTCTCTCTTAGTATTATTGATTTGAAATTTGATAGCCTTCAGGATGAGGTTTTATTGGCTATATAAGCTGATTGAACGCAACATATAATATCAGATAGAAAACCTATGCCGTTTTAGGTTCACCATAGCCAGTTAAATGCTACAGTTTTTTTTGATTAGAACTCATCAGTTAATTCGAGCTGTCCTCCTTAAGTGTCCTTTATTAAATCATTAGACCGAATATGAATTATGCGTAAAACAGATAAAAAGATTGATAACGAACTTCGGCTAAAATTGACCGATGTATGTGAACAGGCATTAAAAGATATCGCTGGTTTTCAGTGGTTAACGCACTTGGTGAACTATGACGATTATCCAAATAGCTTAATGGTAGTTTGTGTATTTGATACAAATGAGAACTTGAAAAATTACCTGCAATCAGATGAAGGCCAAGCATTGATATCCCTTATTCAAGCTGAATTTAAAACGATGGATATCGAGTTCAAACGTCTTGGTGATCATATCGCATACGATTCTGAAGAGAACTGTAATCAACATCACAATGGTAATTGGGCACTCAGATTAGGTTAACCAATAGCAATCGACTCTGACTCCAATCTAATACCCAAACTGGCTAGCGTCACTTTAAATAAGCAACTGTAGTTTATACTGCACGGTATCTTTTACTGGATACGTTTGAGC
>TARA_R110000851_G_scaffold14313_5_pt1 | contig 20856 bp, 16 predicted proteins | sample TARA_R110000851 | Tara Oceans TARA_R110000851 (sample SAMEA4397627) | marine metagenome | biome: Polar Biome; feature: [DCM] deep chlorophyll maximum layer (ENVO:01000326); material: water (ENVO:00002006), including particulate matter (ENVO:01000060) such as... | depth 17 m
ATTAGAGCTTTCACTTTCTCTAACTCCCATCGCAATTTGACGTATCATATCCGCACCATGAGAGTACTCATCATGCTTAGGAGTCTTCTTCCATACCTGTAACTTCTCATCAAACTCCTTAGAGTAGTTGTTGAAGCAGTCTATAAGGTAAGTACATGCAGCATCTATAGAGATCATTGGTATAATGCGCCGTACAGCCTCAATGCCATCAGCTATAGGAGACCGAGGCAACACTCGGATGCCCATGCGATAACCGCTAACTTTGATGTGATCGGCCGCGATGTCCTTGGTACTCTTAGCTTTGCCGGAGCCAGCAGTGTTAGTTCCGCGCTGGTGAGCGTCGTGTGGCAACACAAGGTCTCGGATATCCCACCCTGTGTCAGCGGCATGATCGATGTAATGCCCGATACCGTAGCCATTGTTCCAGTACTCACCAACGATGCGATATTCACCGCGGTACCACTGGACGAAGCCCATGACCGTGTAGTCGTCCACACCGAGATCGAAGAATACATCGACAGGTAAATTAGGATCGTACATATCTGGCTTCACACGGCCCTTACGGACGACGTATTCATTGAATTTCTTAGAGAAGTATGTTCCATCGCGAGAAGCAAGAAATGCCTCTTCAGGGGTCGCTGGGTACTCCTGGAACAGGTCTGGACCGAGCTCTCTGCGCTGAGCAACCCAGAAGTTCTTTTGTTCTTTAGTCGTAACACGTCCAGTCTTTTTCTCCAGCTCAAGAAAGTACTTAACAGCCTCGGTGTCCAGGGACTGATCGACGCTCTGCACGCAGTCAGGATCGTCAAGCCAGGATAGGAAGATAGGGTAGAAATCCTTCTCAGTCATCTGACCAGAATGTAATGCTAGGACAGAGGCGTCCCACATGGTCTTAAACATGTTACGGCCTTCAGCTGTAGACTCTATGACACCGGTGTTGCCCTTACCGAGGGCCTGGAGTGTTCCAGTCTTAGTTTCCTTAGCTCGCTGAGGGTTAGCATTAGCTATCTTACCGAACTCGGAGATGTGCAGGCGCTGTAGTGTCGTCGAACGGAAGGACACACGTATGAAGATACTGCTGTTGTTGGAGAAGCCGAACTCTTTGGTGTTATCCTTAGTTAAGCGTACGCCTACGAAGGCCTTAACGCTGTCAGGCAACTCATCCCATAGGAACTTAGCACGTTCGAGCAGTGTAGACGCTTCGTCGGTGCCTTGAGCCATCAAACCTACGTTAAGATGAGGACAAAACATACCATCGTCAAAATAACTAACCAACCAGAAAGTGGATATCCCTTGCTGGCGCGACTTGAGTATGATAACTCGTGGGTGACGCCGTGTAGCAGCGTATACTTTATGCTGTGCATAATTCATCCTGAAGGTTACTGGATGACCATCCTTGTTAATAACTGTATAGACGTTGTTTAGTCTCCACAGCTTCGAGCTAAGGTACTGCTTCTCAAAATCTACCTTCGTGGTGGTCTTCGGTGGTGGTGTGTTGTAGTGTTCATAGCGACCGGCGAGGTCAGGATACAGCTCATCGAACTGCTCCTCTGTTATGCGTAAGTTAATCACTTAGGAACTCTCCGTAAGCTGCTGCAGGAGACTCACCGCCCATGTTATTCTGTATATTCACCTGGGTACGAGAGTCCTTGAAGAAAGAGTCGTTGAGCGAGGTAAGTGCAGACACAAGACCTTCGAGTTCACTGACGTGCTCGATAGTAGCACTCATGGACTTGATCCTAGTCGTTAACTGCTTAGCAGTAATCACCATATCGTCGTTCAGCGCGTCAAGGATAGTCTTAGCTCCTTTGATCTGCGTCACAGCATCCTTAACAGCGTCCTTTAGTTCAACTGGTGCTTGTGCTGCAGCACCTTCGAGTAGCTGATCCATAACTACTTTATCCATATCGATAAAACTAGCAAGTGCATCATTAGCTATGGCTTGTTCGTACTCACGCTTGATGCGAAGCACTTTGGTGTACGGTACATCAAGCTCTAGGGCTATCGAGCGAGGCTCAAGTCCGTTAACCAGACTACTTACTACCTGGTACTTTGTTTCCACAGTCATGCTCCTTTATTAGGTTAATAACTACAGCGCTGAAGTTCAACCCGCGTGCATCACAGTGGTCCTTGAGGGCTTCCACGGCTTTCGTGTCCTCAGGCTTCTTAGTCTTGGTAGAGAAGGTATAGATAGACACTTTATAGTTCCTTAACAAATTTATTATTTATTATGTCTGATCTGTTTACAAATGTACATATTTTTGTTAGTATATAAATAGCCGAAAGAATCGGTTAACTTAAGGAACCCGGATATGAAAGACACACCTGCAGAGCAGCCGTCTATTGAACAACGTGTTAATACGTTGACTGATAGCATGGCTAAGAACGAAGAAGGCAACTGGGCATTACCAGCTGACTCCGAAGTATCAGAAGAAATGGCATATGCTGCTATGACTGAACGTCGACGTCGTGACTCACAAGCTGAGTACGGTAAAGGACGCCAACAGATTAAAGCGTTAGAAGCTGAGAACCAACACTTAGTTACTGGTTGGGAACAAGACGTAGCTTCTAAACTAACGAAAGCCCAGCGTGAAGACCTGGATCAACTAAAGCACGACGACCCAGATGCATGGCGTGTTAAGCTTAACGACTACGAGCAAGCTAACCGTACAGCGTTTGCTACGAAGACAGCTGAAATTAAAACTAATGTGCAAAATGAGACAGAGCTTGAGAAGCGCACTCGTCTGATAGATGAGCATAACACTGCGAACCCTGCATTAGCTTTGACTGATGACGTTATTGATAATGATCTGCCTCCACGCTTCATGAAGCGCCTGTCTGCTGGTGAGACTGACTTCGAGACATTCTTAGCTGAGTCTGTTGCCTACTTAAGCAAAGGCAAAGTCTTTAAGACTGAAGAAGCAGCACCTGGTGATCCAAGCTTAAGCAAAGCAGCAGGTAGTAGCAGACCTACTGACACCGCTGTAGAAGCATCTGTGTCAGAAACTTACAAAGACGAACTTTATTAATTTTAATAAGTGTACTTTTCGGACGCCAAGTCGTATAATAAATAAAGAGTAGTTAAGTAACTCGAGCTCGGCGTCCGATACCTCGTTACCCTTACATCTCATTTTTTTACAATAACTTAAAGGAATACATTATGCCTACTGGTGTAGTTGGCCTAGGTTCTGATCTTAAACGCAAGAAGTGGATGCGTGAAGGATTAGTGCAAGCCTCAAGTAAATCTTTTTGGGCGCCGATGACGGGCTCAACAAAAGATGCAGTTGTTATGCAAGCTAACAACGAAAGTGCCGGTGATGGCCATACAGTAGTCTTTGACTTCGATGGTAATTTATCTGGTAAAGCTATCAAGGGCAAAACAACTGCTTTTGGTAAAGGCGAGCAGAAGAAGAAATTCTCTGACAAAGTAACTGTTGAGCGTTACCGCTTAGTAGTAGACAATGGTGATAAGTTTGACGGTGTTGACATCGGCGATCTAAGCATCAACGAACACTCTGACTCACGTCAAAAGCTAGGTGACTTGTTCACTCGCTTTAAAGATCAGTCGATCTTCGATGCAGCTCAGGGCTTAATCACAACCAACGAAGATGGTGTTCAGGCTTCTAGCCATAACATCGACTTAAACGCGACTTTCGACTTTAACACTTTGTTAGACATCGAAAAAACGTTGAAGACTTCACAAGGCTTCACAACTGGTGGTATTCGTCGTCCTCTAGACGGTTACATGACTGCTGACGGTGAACCATGCTGGTTATTTGTTATTGACTCTGCAATGGCTAACATGCTACGTAAAGACACAGCTGGTTACCAAACAATCGTTCGTTCTGGTGATGTTCGTGGCCGTGATAACCGTAACATCAAAGGCGTTATTGGTAAGCTAGGTCGCTTGGTTATCGTTGAAGCTGAACAGTTCTTCGGTGCAACTGCTGGTTCACAACTTGGTTGGGGTCTTGACGATTCTGAAATTGAGATGTCTGGCCTACGTCAGTACTCAGGTGCAAGCGCTGCTACTGCTGCTTGGACTGGTCAAGCGAACTTCGATTACGGTTCTGCTGAGCTACACTCTCGTGGCTTAATCCTTGGTGCTGGTGGTATTCAAACTGCTTTCGGTAAGATGCCTGATTACAAATTCCAAGAGTCTGAAGATTTTGGTATTAAGTCAGAGTCTGCTGTGGAGTTCTGGATGGAAGCTCGCAAAACTAACCTCAAAGCTGAAAATGCTAAGTACAAAGCTGCCAAGATTTCTGATCTTGATTACGGCGTTGTTACTGTTGACGTGAAGGTGGCTTAACATGGCTAATACAGACGTTACTCGCTCCGGCGAGTTTGCCCAAAAGAAAGGCATCTGCGTATTCGCAGGTGACATCGTTGAAGGTACTAACCTAAACGAAGGGCAAATCCCTGCTGCTACAGGCAACTTCCTTATCGGTAAGTTACCACCTGACGCAGTTATCACAAATGCATACGTGCACGTTATCACTGCTGGTGATGCTGCTACAAGTGCAAGTGCTAAGCTTGGTACAGCTGAAGGCGGCTCGCAGGTTCTATCTGCAGCTAACCTGAAGACTCTAGGCAAACAAGGCACATTCACTGGTCAAGTTCACACCGATACTGGTGTTGATTTGTACCTTGGGTTGACTATTACTGGTGCTGCTACTGACGTGGCTCATTATGTAACAGTTGTTGAGTACTTAGAATACCAGAAAAATACTGGTGAGTACACTCGCTTCAACTAACCCTCTAGCCTGGCAGCTTCGGCTGTCGGGCACTTTATAGGCTTGTCTCATGGCTACAAGAATAGAAAATATACTTCTACGAGCTAGAGATACTCTGGCCGATCCTAATTCAGAACGCTGGTCAGACGACCGCCTTCTACGCATTCTAGACGAAGGTCAAAAAGACCTTGCTAAGCAAACCAAGATTCTTAAAGGACAACACGAGTTCGTCCTAGAGATTGGTGTGCACACTTATACCCTCCCTGAAAACCTATGGTTAATCGTAAGAGCTTCCTTCGACAGCGAAGAGATTAGACTACTATCTTATGATAACATGGATGAGCAGATGAAGAAGCAGCGCTTATCTAGAGGTTACCAAGACAGTCGAGAACGTGGCCAAGGCTACAGTTCAGCTATCGACTACGCTGGTTTACAACGCTGGGAACTTGATGAGAGTGACAGCATAAACGCGCTTATATATGACAACCGCAATCTAAACGAGATACGCGTATACCCTATACCTAATGCTCAGATTGCTGAGAACAACTACCCGTTTGAAAATGCTGGCAACGTAGAGTTTGCTGGTGATGAGTACTTCGGTGTCGTAACTGACCTAACAGGTGAGCCAGACTACACATTCGACACTCCATTCGGTGTGGTCACTCAACTGTTTGATCCTAGTATCAAAGTTGAGCAGATTGACGACTTCGGTGTTGTCACAGACATTATAGACTCTGAGGGTGCAATAAACATCTGGTATATCCGTACTCCTGACACAATCGTAGACGTCCTGGACAGTCTAGAAATTCCAACCATGTTTGATGTCGCATTAAAACATTATGTTGTCTCACAGGCCTTTAGAGACGACCTGGACGTGCAATATCGTGATATGGCAGCAGAATCTATGCAATTGTATGTTCGCGAGCTGGATGTAGCACAAGAAACTAATCGAAGAGATGGTACTCGTAATGCTATCAACTTTACTTCAACTTATCGAGGAGCATTCGAGTAATGACTAATCAACGAATAGTCCGCAAAAGTAAAGCGGGCGTCCAGGACGTAATCTTAGGTAAAGGTCCAGTAACTCAAACACGCGGAGTAAACGAGTACCAGATCGACCGCCTGGATATTCCCTTAGCTTTAGATACAACGGCAGAGATGCAAGCCCTGGATGTGGATGACTACACACGTGCTCGCGTATACTCTGATGCCGCAACGTTTGTAGACTACATCTACGACGAAGCTGCAACAGTAGGTATTGCACCTACTGAAGGTGTTGGCTTTTGGGTGATAGCTAACCTTGATATTAATATTAGTAATAAGCTAGTCACAGATTCAGTACATAGTTCTACTAGAACACTGGCTAATTGGCATGGAATACAAGAGCTAAGCTATCCTTCAATGACTGCTGCTCTAGCTGATCCGCTACTGTCAGTCAATAGTCAAGTTACTACATCTGGTAACTTGAGTTTAGGTGATGGTTTAGGTGGGGTCTACGATGTTGTGCTTACTGAAGACGTAGTACTAGGTGAGTATACTGAACAGTCTACTGCAGTACCAGCCCTTTCTTTAACTCAGCGCATCGGTTGGAATGGGGACAATCTAAAGTACTATAACGAGAAGCTTCAAAGCGTCAAAAGTCGTATGGAAGCTGGTGAAGCAGTAAAAATTGTCACACTAGGCGATAGTATTACTGCTGGCACCTACCCATTTTACTTAGGTGAATACCTTAGAGGCTATTACAAAAATAGTAGTATAACAGTGGTTGCTAAAGCTTTTAGTGGTTACCGTTCTGATCAGATACTAGCTCAGTGGCCAACTGCAGTAACGGCAGAAAACCCTGACATGGTTGTACTGATGGCAGGAATGAACGATGCACTGCAGTATGCTAGTGGTAGCATTAAAGGCTTTACTGATTCTATGCAAGCCATGTACCAGTTAGCAGTTAATGAAGGCAGAAGTATTATTAGTATGAATATAACACCTACTATGGTCTTTGACACAGATGTTAAGCGACATATAAAACTATATAGAGATGCAGGTGTTGCTGTTGCTGATAGGCGTAAGGTACCAAACTTAGACATGAATAGCTTAATGTTAGAGCTAATTCAAACTAGTGACTACAACTGGTACGACATGTATGCAGATAAGATTCATCCTAGAGAGGAAGGAGAGAAGCAAATAGCCGGTGCACTACTTTGCCACTTACTAGCGAGTGAGAGACTCGTGATGACCGTAGGTAGTAAAGTACCACCAATAGAACCGTACTTCGTGTACTCTGATGCTGCTAATGTTACCTTTACTGAGCCGCTTGCGCCTAACGTAGCGTTAGCTAGGATAACCCCAACTACTAGTGTCGATGGTGCAACGTTGTACTTTTGGTACGAGGGGTATAAGTTTAGTAACTTAGCCCTAGAGTGTACCATGGAAGGCGCAGCTGCTAAGTCTCCTAAAGTAGTTGTTAACAACACTGAAATATCTGGTACAGGGATAGCAAGCTTTAAACTAGGTCGGACTACAGGTAATGCTTTTGATATTGCTAACGTGCCTATTAATGCTTGCCGATTAAAGCCAGGATTTAATAGTGTAGACATACTGTCTGATAGTACATCCTCAGCTGAGTTTGGAACTGCTAAGATTGTGCTGGCTGAGCCTATATACACTAAGCTTGATGAGAATGAGACGTTTACTCAAGATTTGTTCCCGCATTCTTACGCTGATCTAAAAGATCGAGTGTCTAGGGTGCTTGCCACAACCGGTGCGCCTCATAATGTCCCTGCTGGAGGTGTGACGTACGTAGGAGATATCAAAAACCCTACCTTAGAGGGTATGTTCTACCGTTTGCGTTGCCTACCTACCACAGGATTTACTTTGTCTATGTGTAGACGTAATGAGTTTGCCAGTGAATATCAGTTATCTGTAGACATCAAGTTTGAGCAAAATGGTTTAGACATAGATATTACAACTACTGCTACTAGCACAGGTGGAGCAGTAGCGCAGATAGACTTTACTAAGCAAGCATCACAAACATTAAACATAGACACTAAGTTAGACATACTGATGGCAATGACCGCAGCAGTTGGTGGGGACACTACAGTGTACAAAAACAACCAACTAGTAGCTACTATACCCTTTACAGTAGGTAACACTCAGCTTATAGCCAAAAGCGTTGGAGCAGGTGGTAGTATGCTAAATAGCCTGAGTGCTGTTTCTCCACAGGCAGGACTAGTATCTGAGGTAGACGGTGAAACTTGGATTGACTTTGTAACGCCTGCTACTAAAATGACTATAAACGGCACTATTGAGACAGTGTAATGCACTACAGCAGAGCAAGGTACTGGAACTTTATAATAACTAAGGAGAATGACAATGGCAGGACGCGGATTTTATTCGAATGGAATTGATATAAGTCACGACCCAATGATCGCTGTAGGAGCTGGTAAAGTTCCTGGAGTGAAGGGCTTTAACGTAAACGCACGGCGCGCATGCCAGTACTACTCCAAGAGATGAAGCCATGAAGATACAGCAGTTCCAAGGCGGCCTAAGCACTCGCTTAGCACCACAGTTTTTAGAGGTTAACGAAGGTGTTGTCTACGAGAATGTAGATAACACCGTTGGTGTACTAGCGCCTATAAGCCAACCACTGGCTACTACTATTAACTTACTACCCTTTCACACGTGGTATGACTTTGGTCAAGAGTGGATTGACTCTGACATTAAGCGTGACTACATCGAGTATAAGCGTAAGCTATACTGGACAGACCGCGTAAGCACACCACAGGTTTATGACGGCACTAACACATTCAACTTAGGTATTGTGCCACCAGTAGAACTAACTAACGTGACAGAGCGTCGCATTGAAGAGTTAGCCGAAGTATCGTTCGAGGTAACACTAAATGTTGGGACACTACCTAATGAAGATACTTACTACGTTATTGTAAATGCGGACAGTGCTTACCACACTAATGACTTAGCTATACTAGTAGACACGCGTACGCAGTTAATCCAAGCAACAACACGCAATCTTAGACGCTTTAAGACCATAGCTAAGACAATAACACCTGATGTACGTACAGTTGCTATATCTAAGGTTGCTGGTTTAGCCTATGGTACAACCGGTGTGGAAGTATACCGGTTGTACGAAGGCACTTACTACTTGGTAGGCACACTACTTAATGACACACAGTCTGTAATAGACGACGTTAACGACATTAGTGCTAACGCAGTACTAGACGATGATAAGCTATTCCCACTACAAGGTGTCTACCAGTACGAGATGACATTCTACAATAGTACTACAGGTGTTGAGTCAGGTCCTAGCCCAGTATCAGCTGAGTATGACTTCAGTACAGGTGGTACTCTAACTTTTAATAGCCTACCCGTGTCTTCAGATGCGCAAGTTGACAAGAAGCGCTTGTACCGCGTTGGTGGCGGGCTTACCGCCTTTACGTTAGTAGTAGAACTAGACAATGCAACCACAGTGTACCTGGATAACGTTAAGGACACCGAGACTGTAGGTTTATTACTACCATCAGCTATTGCAGAGCAAGCGCCTACTGGTTTGGCTTACCTATCTGAAGCTTACGCTATGTTGTTTGGAGCTGAGGGTTCTCTACTACGCTTCACACCTGTAGGTGACCCTGAGAGCTGGCCTGAGACTTACTTCCTAACCTTCGATGCTGATATTACAGGCATTGCCGCTGTGTCTAACGGCGTGCTAGTGTTCACTAAGTTCAAGACACACTTAGTTACCGGTACAGGCCCTGCATCGCTATCCTCACAGCTTCTTACTAGTGACCAAGGTTGTTTAGCTTACGAGTCTGTTCAAGTTATTGGTGGTGCAGCACTATGGGTGTCTACTGACGGTATATGCACATCATCAGGTAATCAAGTGCAAGTAGTATCTAAAAACAAGCTTGGTAAGATTGCTCTAGACGTGGTAGACTCCGTAGTATTCGATGAAGCTTATTATGCACTGGAATCCAATGGAAGCATACTTAGCTTTGACTTCGCTTATGGTAAGATATACAAACGACTTGCTATGGATATTGCATCTTTAGCTATAGCAAACGACGTGTTATATGGTATTAGAGATGGGGTACTCCAAGAAGTGTACGGCTCTGATGAACCGGCTACTCTGAAGTACAAGTCTCCACGCTTTATAGAAGGCTCAGTAACTGGAAATAAAGTGTATAAAAAGGTTCACATTTATCATAAAGGCGATATAATTGTAAATATATTAATAAATAACAATCTTGTTGTGACAGGCAAGTTACTGTCAGGTACTGGTAGCACTACGATTAAAGTACCCCAGGAGTTACAGCGTGGTTTCTTTATCCAATTCGAATTTGAGGGTGAAGGTACTGTACATGAAATTGAATACGAAGTCGGGCAGCCCACGAGCACTAAATGAATGAGTCGATAGCAGCTGTACCAAATGACGTAGCAGACCCTCAGGTTTTACGCAGCTTCCTGCTTCGCTTGATTGAAGAGCTTGACTTGGTACTAGGCTTTCGTGGTAATGATGGTCTGGTACGGCAGTCTGAATTAACTAACGCTGAACAGTCAATAACTCAAGTGACGGGTACTACTTTAGCAGCCACTGCACTTGCACTTGCAGAGCTAACTGAAGTAGTTAGCAACACCATAGCAGAAGTTGAAGATGGTGAAACAGGTGTTAGTGAGCAGCTTGCAGACTTAACAACTCGTGTAGAAGATTTAGAAACTCTAACTGCAGTGCACACTGCTGAGTTACTTGATCACGAGACTAGAATAACAGCGTTAGAGAATCCGTAATGACTGATCTTGTAATACGAAGTAAGATTGACGCTCTAGAAGATGCTATGAACACCCGCAGCGACGTTGTAGGTGCTTCTGCATTTGAGCTAAAGCATCACTTCACTGACAACGGTATGTACGCACGCGAGATCATACTACCTGCAGGCTCTATTGTAGTCGGCAAGATCAAGAAAGAAGAGCACATAAGTGTGTTGTCTGCTGGCTTTGTTACAGAGCTAACTGAAGAAGGCGTACAGCATATTAAGGCACCTTACACAATGGTGTCTAAGTCAGGAACTAAACGCGTTGTTGTAGCGCATGAAACTACTGTATGGACAACTATCCACTTCTCTGAAGAGACTAACATTGACAAGATGGTAGATGACATAGCGGTAGACACCCGTGAGCAGTATGAGAACTTATTGGAGAAAATGATATGAGTGTTGTAGCAGCAGGGATAATAGCAGGCGGAACGGTTGTAAGTGGTGCCATGGCAGCAGACTCTGCAAAGAGCGCAAGCAAGCGAGCTGCTGCAATGTCTAAAGCACAACTTGACTTTGAAAAGCAGAAGCACCAAGAGTGGAAAGACGTTTACGGTGACATCGAAACTAACTTAGGTGAATACTACAATAGTCTTACTCCTGACTTTTACGCTGCTCAAGGCTTAGAAGCTTTTCAGAAAGAACAAGACACTGCTCGCATGCAGATCAAGACTTCTTTAGCTCAACGTGGAATTGAAGATAGTGGTTTAGCTATAGCTATGGAACAAAATGCAGATCAAGAAGCAGCAGTTAACCGCGCATCTATACGAGCTCAAGCTCCTGGTATGGTTGCTGAAGAAAAACGACAGTTCTTGCAAGTTGGCTTAGGGCAGAATCCAGGCCAAGGTGTTAGTCAAGCATTGTCTACCCAAGCTAGTCAGGCGCAGCGCACAGCAGACCAAGCTAACGCAGTCGCTGGTCAAGCTGTTAGTACAGCAGTTAGAACTGCAGGTACGGCGTTGAGTGACTATTTTGCTAAACCAGGTCAAACTGCTATGGCACCAACAACTCCAGTAACAAATCCAGTATTCGCTGACGTAGGCACCACGTCTGCTGCTTCGTATAACGCTTACGACACTACGGCTTAGGAGATACTTATGCCATCCGCAGAAATATACGCAGGCGTCTCTCAAGGCTTAGGCCAAGTGGCGCAGTATAACCAGGAACGCCCAGAGCGCGAAAGTCGCAGAGCTGAAGCTAGCATGCGCCGTGAGAAGTCAGTCATGGAGATGGACGAGTTTAAGCAGCAAGCACCTAACCGTGAAGCTATGAGCGATGTGCGCTTAGCTAAGGCTGAGGGCGAACTCTACACCATGCGAGCCACTGCTCTACAGACTGATACATTTGCTGCCTTTAAGATGTACAATGGCGAGCGTGAACCTCGGCACTTAAATAACTTCTTGCAGAAAGCAAAAGCCAATCCTGCAGGCCAGAGCATCTGGGGAAACTGGGCGCGCTTTGATACTGTTCAACGTACTACAGAAAATGAAGCTATGTTAGGTCAAGCTGGTTTAACAGCTGAAGGCATTGACATGTACTTCAAAGAGCCAGGCTTGCAGAACTTTGTTATTGGCACAGACATTCAAGGTAAGCAGTCTCTTGTAGACATGAACAAAGTTAACGTTGCTACAGGTTACGCACGTCATATGGGCCAACAAGAGTTAGCTGATGCTAAATTAGCTGCTCAGACTTCTAACTTACTTCGTGGTCAGACAGATGCTAACACACAGGCTATCCTAAACTTACAGGCCGATGAAGAGTCTCGTGGTAACTCACTTAGCTATCAAGAAGCTATGAACATATACTTCGATGCTAAGAACTCACAGAAAAAGACTGGCTCAACAGTTGAACGTGAAGCTGATCGCTTGCAACAAGATAACCCTGGTATGGGCCGTACTGAAGCGCTTAATAAGTCTAAGCTAACTCTTGAAGGCCGCACAAGTAGCATGAAAAACGTTGACGCTACTCAAGGTATACGTGATAGCTTGAATGGCCTTAATCCTGACGAGAAAGGTGACTTCTACGACTTAGACCTTAGTGACCCTAAGGTACGTCAGCGTGCAGGCGAACAAATAGTTGCACTAGAGCAAATTACTGGTAAGAAGCCTTCAAATGAAGAGAAGCGTGTAGGCCGACAGTTACGTAGCCTACTTAGTTTAAGTACAGTTGCAGGTTCTGAGCTTTCTGAAGATGAGACTGGTATTATAGACAACATGTTCCATGGTGTTAAAAAATACTTTTCTGACAACGTTGAAGGTACTGAAGGTACTGCATCTTACCACTCATTCCGTAACGTAATGCGTAATGCCTTGATGGGCGCCACGCTTACTAAATCAGAGATTAAGTCCTTTGACAAAGCAGCTGGTACGCTAGGCATGCAGTTAGGCCCAGTACTAGCGCATCTTAAAGTATCTATGGAAGATGTACGTAATCAGATTGGTTCACTTGCTCGTGACATGGACCCTATGGCAGCTAAGTACTATTTAGGTACAGATATGGAAAGTGCTGAAGTAGCCTTAGATGCTATTGATGAGCGTATACGCATGGTAGCTGATAAACAAGAAAGCAGAGAGCGTGGCGACAAGCTAACTGTTAAGCAAGCAACTGGTGCAGCACCTACTATAGCACCTAAAGTTAAGGTAGTGATACCTCAAGCTACAGTTGACGGCACTAAGCCTACTATGTCTGCTGGTGAGCGATTTAAGCAATTACAAGGTGGTAAATAATGCAGGCTACTATTGAAGACCTAAGAGACAGCTTCAAGATTGGTTATGAAGCCTTTGAAGCGTCTCGTAAAGAGTCTAATGACATATGGGACTTATACCACAATCGTCATTACACTCAAGACCAGTTAGCTGTGTTAGAACGTCGTGGTCAGCCTGCAGAAACATTTAATGTTGTGAAGTTGTTTGCTCGCATGCTAGTAGGTTACTACTCTACAATAGTTAACACCGTTGTAGCTAGCCCTATTAACCCTCGTGACGTAGACAATGCTACACTGTTGAATGATACCATAGCTAATGTGTTTGAAGATAACCGCTTTGACATACTGGGCGATCAGATCAAGTTAGCTGGCTTAGTTTCAGGTGTGTTAGTCTGCGAAGTAACTGTTGAAGATACTGGTGTGCGAGATGCTTTCGGGCGTCCTGTAAACCGCGTCAACTATGAGTCAGTCGATGATGCTCAGGTAGTATTCGATCCATCGTCTACACAAGATGACTACTCAGATGCTGCTTTCCTACACCGCTTCAAGTGGTTGACTGAAGACAACGTTATCCGCACGTACGGTAAAGCTGCAATGGATAAGCTTACTGCGTACCACAACTTCTTAGATATAGATGAAGCAGACTTTGACTTCAACTACGGGTATGAGTACACTGGTTACTACCGTGTGTTTAACAACTACCTGATTGTTCACACAGTTATGGAAGATACTGAAGGCAAGCGCTGGTCATGCCATTGGTCTGGCACTGTGATGCTTAGTAAGAAAGAGATTACTCTACAGGATTGCCGCTGGCCTTACCGTGTGCAGTTCCTACATAGCTCAAACGTTACTGAATACTACGGTATCTTCCGTGAAATTGCTGAGTCTCAACGTGCGATTAACCAAGCGTTGATTAAGCTTCAGCTAATGGTTAACTCTGAAAAAGCATTCGTAGAAGAAGGTGCTGTTGATAACATCGATGACTTCACTACTAACTTCAACCGCGTGAATGCTGTTATAGAAGTTAAAGAGCTTGCAGGCATTAAGATCGAGCAACTCTCACGTGAGATACTTGACCAGTACACTGTTATCGATAAAGCATTAGATCGCATCCAGCGTGTGCTAGGCGTGAACGACAGCTTCTTAGGTATGGCATATGCTTCTGACTCAGGTCGTAAAGTTAAACTGCAGCAAAGTGCTACTATCATGTCACTTCGCTACATCACAGCACGCATCGAGTCCTTCTACCGCTCATTAGGTGAAGACACAGCTAAGCTTATCCGTCAGTACTACACAGCTAACCAGGTACTTATGGTTGCTGATGAAGTTGTAGGGCAGCGATGGGTAGAGCTAAACAAACCCATGACTGAGTTTGTACAAGGTCCTAATGGTCCTATGGAACAGCCTATACTGTTACCTGAGACTGACCCAGCAAATGATGAGATTCTAGAAGACGAAGAAGGCAACATCATAATGGCTCCAGTGAATGAGTTCGAGACTGAACTTAAGTACATGGACTTTGTGATACGCATCGACGCTGCTGCCTACAATGATGAAGATGAGAAAGCCCAGTTAATGCTTGAGACTGTCATGAGTGGTCAGGTTGGTCAAATGATGAGCCAAGTAAATCCTGCCGGATTCTTTAAGATGTCAGCATTAGCTATGAAGTCTATGAAAACTAAGTATTCACCTGAGATTGTTCGCGTGCTTAATGAGACTGCACAGATGCTTGGTGGAGACCCTCAAGCACAAGCAGAAGCTCAACAGATGGCTCAAGGTTCAGGCGGTGGTCAGCAGCCACAGAGTAAAGCACTTAAGCTTCCACAAAATACGAATGAAGGAGTATAGCAATGGGTATCGGTTCAGTACTTAAAGCAGGCATCAAAGCATTGCCTGACGATATGAAGGTACCTGCTCAGTCAGTGCCTAACCTTCTTAAGAAGCAAGGTGTTAAGGACGAAGAGTTACAGTTCTCCGGCGTTAAGCTGCCTACTGAAGGTAAGGTCTCCAAAGCTGACTTAGCTAACATGGAATCTGAACGCCTTGACATCTTCAACGTAGAAGAAGTGAATGCTTACAAATGGGTGAACTTAAAGCCTGGTCGCAACAACCCTACATACAAAGAGAAGGTAACAACCTACTCTGAGAAAGGCGCTAAGCCTGTTACTCTGTCTAAAGAAGAAGCGCAAGACCTTATTGCTCGCGCGCACGCGGGTGACAAGACTGCTACTGATGAATTCTTTGCCAAGTTCCCTGACGCGGAAGAAGTTCACCGTGTTGGCTTAGCTGGGTACACTTCAGAAGAGTTAGTAGAGACGCTAGGCGCTAATGCTAGCGGTTCTCGCTACACGTCTAGTCACTTTGCAGACGTTCCAAATTACTTAATGCACTCTCGTATATATGACGACACAATGGATGGTGTACCTACACGAGTAATCACAGAAATTCAGTCAGACTTACACCAAGCAGGTCGTCAACAAGGCTATGGTGTTGCACCTGGTACGCCTGAGAATGTAGCGGAGATGCAAGGCTACATGGACGTGCTAGACCTGGGTATGGAAGATCGTGAATGGGATCAAGCAGCTCGCAACTTTGACTACCGCTCTATTGAGTTAGGTCGTGATCCTAATACTCAGCCAGACTTAGACTCATGGTTTGAAGGATTCAAGCAAGGTGATGGTAAAGGTATTCCTAAGTCGCCATTTGAGAAGACTTGGTTACGTAAAGGTATGGAACGTGAGATATCTGATGCCATTGATGAAGGCCGTGGTCAAATCGCCATCCCTATATCAGGTGCTTTAGATGATCTTAAGCGTGCTCCAGGTGTACAAAAGTGGTATGAGTCTACAGTAGCATCCACAGCCAAGAAGTTAGCTAAGTCATCAGGCATGGACTTCGAGATGAAGACAGTTGGTGCTAAGTCACCTTTCACAGACATCGAGTTAGCTACTCTTAGACGGGCACAAGAGCAAGGACCAGGTGGTGTAGACGAAGATGCAGCGCTAGACCTAATTATTGATTCAGGAGCTTTCCCTGAAGGTTCATTCCCTGCTAACCTTGCTCGAGCACTAGACGCTAACGCAGACTTGAGTGTTACTTATGCAGTGCTAAAACCGCGTGGCATAGTTACGTCTACTCTAGACACTACGGCTACAGACGCTGCCTTTGCAGACGAAGCACCTGTAGCTGCGCTACGCAAGTTGTTCACCGATGAGCAGCTTACACAAGCACAGCCTGAGCGCTTCGCTACGTTCAAGAAAGCCTTGGAAGAAGCATCAGACGAAGTACGAGCAAACCTAGAAGACATAAGTAAGTCTGTGGACTCTCCGAAGCCTACCTTTAGCTTATACGCCTCACCTGCTGGTACTGCTATCATAGCTTACGCTATGCTGAAGGAAGGATTCCCGCAAGAAGACGTAGAACAATCGCTGCTTGATGAAGGCTACGCGCCTGATGATGTTCAAGAAATTATGGGGCTCACCCAAACTGTTGCACAGATGAAAGCTGAGGGCTACACGGATGAAGACATCAAACCATTACTTGAAGAACAAGAAGTACAGGTGGACGACTCCAAGGGTACTCCTATTGCTGAGCTTGAGCCTCCTACTCCTAATAGATTTAGTACTGCGTATTCTGAGCTCATGGGTGGTGACGAGATGGGTGTTAAAGACCTACTCTCAAAGATGGAAACTGTCTACCCTGATAACTCGTTTGTCACAACGAATATTGCGGGCTTCTTTGGTGATGAAGAAGCTAAGCGTATATCTGATGAGTCGGTTACAGCACAGCGCACACGTATTGTGGCGGAAGCTCAAAAGCGTGGTTTAGCCCTGAGCTTTGAAGATGGTGAGTGGATGGCACAGACTGAAGAAGGCCCTGTCATTGTTACACCTGAGTGGTACAAGGCATTCTGGGAGTCTAAAGGTGAGTTTGTTCTTGGTATGACAGGTGGTGTCTTCGCTGCTAAGCAAGCTATTAAGATGGCACCAGGCGGTCTTAAGGGTAAGTTGTTAGCCGGTGCTGGTATACTAGGTGCTACTGCCATCTCAGCGGTTGCTGGTACTGAGTTAGACTATCTACACAGTGCTATGGTATTGCAGCAAGACTTTGAAGGTGAAGCGATGGCTCGTAAGGCTATGACAGCTACCGAGCTAAGCGTTATCGGTGATGCTGCAGCTATCGGCTTAATCAAGGTTGCAGGTAAGTCTTGGAACGGTATGAAGAACGCTGTAGACTTTGTACGTCAAGGTTTGTTCGACCGTGCAGGCACATCACTTAAAGAGACATTCTTTATTACTGATGAGTCTGCAGATGAGATGGTCAAACGGTTAGCTCGCGTAGCCAAAACTCCTGCTCAGTCTGATGTGGATAAAGCTATTACAGCAACTGCGTTAACTAAGCCTGGTGCAGAAGAACTGGTGTCAGCATCTGTTCACGCTGACCCACGAGCAAGTAGAGCTGTTGTTAAAGCCATAGACGATCGTGCGCAAGACTTGCTTAGTTCTACCAAGTCTCTTGAGGGTGATGACGTTGGTCGTTTTATTACTGAAGAGTTTGAAGGTTACAACACCATGGTGCGTGACACTTTCGAGCGTGTTAAAGCTCAAGCAAGTGCTGCACCACGTGGTAACAACTTCCGCTTTGATTACGACAAGTTAGCGCTTAGCCCAGTACTTGACCGTCTTATGAAAAACATTGAGAACAAAGACTTAGCGTTCAAGTTTGCTAAGCAGTCTCAGCGCATTCGTGACATGAGCAAGAGCCGCCGTTTAGGTGACCTAATTGAGCTTCGTAAGATGGTGAATGAGTTCCGCTTTAACAAGCGTATTTCTAATAGTAAAGACTTCGACATGCTTGATGAGATTAAAGGTGGCATCGATACGGCTATCCAGCAAGGTGCCTACGCTACTATGGAGAATCCACAGCGTTGGTTGTCTGAGTGGGCGTCAGCTAACAAGCAGTATTCAGAGATGAAGAAAGTGCAGAAGAACGTGTTGCACAAAGTACTGATGCGCCCAGGAGTGTCTGACAAAATTATAGGCCAAGCCTTAGCTAAGTATGCTCCTGCGTTAGACGGTACATTTGTTGAAGTGATGGCTAAGCTACCACCTAAGACTCGCATGCGTACTGAAGGTGCGGTGCTAAACAACTTAGCTGAGAAGTATACAGCTGGTAATGTTGAAGGTGTTAGAGCTACTAACTTCCCAGGTCTTATGAAAGATCTAGAGCAAGTTACATTTACTACACCAGAAACGCGACTTATGAAGAAAGCTATCGGTGAGCTAAGCGCTGTGTTCTTAAATGACGTACCGCTATCTCAAGCATCAGGCGGTATACAAGTTACTAAGTTTTCACAAGCTCTTGGTACTGACATAGTTACTAAAGCGAAGTTCGCACTAGCGTCTGAGGTATTCCATTACATACGAAGCGCAATGCCTACTCAGTCTGGACGTGCTTCATCCTTGATACTACGAACTGCTAAGCTTCTTGAAGACCCTACGAACTCTAGGACTATCAAAGAGCTACAGACAATGCTTGATGGTGAGGTTAACATTGCGCCTGAGATTGAAGAGCTTGTTAAGCAAGCTGCGATACAGAAAGCAGCTGGCGGTGGCGTACCAAAAGTTAAATTATACGGTGATGGCAAAGTGCTGGCTGGTAAGGGTGCAGGTAAAGAGCATTCAATATCTATGCAGCGCATTGCTAACACAGAAAGAATCAAAGAAATTGCAGAAGCTGCAGGTATTAACTTAGCTGACCGCAAGGCTCTTGATATAGAGTTACGTAACCAAGGTTATGTAGCTGCCCAACTAGGTGCTGAAAAAGTGAGACTACTGAGTGAGTGAGATAGCAATAGGTGTTAAAACCGTGATGACTATCGTGTCAGGCACAGTAGCAGTAGTTACTGCATACTGGTTGGCACGAAAGGCTGCAGCTAAAGATAACACTGACCTGGGTGACAAGCTTAATAGGCTTAAGACTCAGGTTGCAGTTATTAACGCTACGGCTCAAGACCGTGACGAAGTAAAAGAGTTGGTCCGAGAGAGCCTTGACAGCTTAAGCACTATGCTTACCGCTATAGGTAATGCGGCAGAAGCTAACAGTGATGAACTAAGGGAAGTGCTCATCCAACAAGGAGTATTAAATGAAAAAGTGCGCGCCTTAGAGGAACACCACCGTGAATATAGTAGTCGACAAAGTTGAGATACGGCGGCGTAAGACTAGCCGCTTAGTTCAAGAAGCTTTAAACCTAATTAATGATACTCAGTCTAAGCTCAGGAGCTCCGACAATGGCAAAGATAAGAAACGTAAGCAAAAGTTTAGCTAGCATGGAAGACCTGCTCCAAGGTAAAGGAGTAGTAACCCAGACACGTGGTGCGCAAGAGCTACCAGTACACCGCATCGACGTACCGTTCGCGTTAGATACAGAAGCAGAGATGGTAGCGCTAGATGTGACGCGCTACACACGTGCTCGCATATACTCCGATGCCACTACGTTTGTGGATTACATCTACGATGAGGCTGCTACATCAGGCATTACACCTACTGAAGGCACAGGCTTCTGGGTTGAACGCGGCGTGCTAGCTACGGGAACCACTACACCTAGGACATTGGGTGACAGGTTTGCTGAATGGGTTAATGCGTCTGACTTTGGTGCTGACTTATCTGACCCCCTACACGATGACACAGTGTCATTCCAAGCTGCATTAGACACAGGTAAAAGCGTCTGTATTGCTGAAGGGGTTCTGACACTTACTAACCAAGTGTTCACCACAAGTGACAGTCAGAAAATAGTAGGGGCAAGTCGATTAGAGATTAAGAGTAAAGCACTTATAGGCTCAGGTACTAAAATACTCGTCCCACTGGGTACTACCATAGGTAAGACTGTTAAGACTCGCAGACTAGCTCGTACCACTGGTGCAGATCCAGACGACAGCCCTATATCATGCTTAATTAACTTGACGGGTAGGGGCAACACTGTATCAGACCTATCCATAGAGTTGGAATGTGACTATAGTGACATGTCTCCATCTAACGTAGGGGCAGATTGTGACGTTGCAATATACAACCACTGTCAACAAGACGTGGAGATTAAAGATATATCAACCCTTGGTTACTTTAGAAAAGCTGGACTATACTTAGACGTAACAGCAACTAACAACACACCTGACAGAATCACTGGGATTATAGATACTACTCGTACTACAGGTAGTGATCGGATAAAAATAGACCACGTAGAAACAGACGGCAGTTGGAAGGATATATTCCTAGCAGGCCCAATACTTAATGGGGCTGATACGTACTATGATAACACAGTTGGCCTTGTGAGTGAGGCCAGAGGCGGCTCAGGTGCTTCCGATTTGCTAATTGGTGGTAACTGCTACTTTCATGGAAGGAACCACCACTCTGGTTATAGGGGTTACGATCCTGTAATGGACCCCGATGCAGAAGATATTGACGCAATGACAGGTTCTATCGTGATAGATAGTAGGAGGGGTTCAGCTTCACAAGGGCGTACTCGTAGGATAAGTATTGAGAATACCCGTATCACTACTTTTGAGGCAGCACGTATTTTCACAGGACGAGCATACGAGGT
>TARA_R110000851_G_scaffold251971_5_pt1 | contig 20781 bp, 37 predicted proteins | sample TARA_R110000851 | Tara Oceans TARA_R110000851 (sample SAMEA4397627) | marine metagenome | biome: Polar Biome; feature: [DCM] deep chlorophyll maximum layer (ENVO:01000326); material: water (ENVO:00002006), including particulate matter (ENVO:01000060) such as... | depth 17 m
GGGAATATGTAAGAGCTATTTCTAGACAGGATGTTATAAATGATAAAGATGTTAACAATGTAAACCCAGCGACAGCTTCATTTAATAATGAAACGTTTGATTTACCACCAAAGAAGAATAACAAAGTAGTAGAGGTACAAGAATTTGCGATTCCTGAAGTTATATGTAAATGTGACCCATTGGACCCAAATCAAGTTTGCCCAGCATGTATATAAGATGAACGTATTAGTATTTTTAATAATAGCGTATGGAGTTTCCAACATAATGGTTTTCTCATCCATTTTCAAATGGTGGAGAGATTTATGGTCAAGATGGTCCCCAAATTTCTTTGGAGAACTATTTAGTTGCATGATTTGTTTACCTTTTTATATAGGAATATTACTATCTCTCTTGATTTTTTCAGTGAGTGGTATATATTTAGGGGTAGGTAGTATATACTTAGCAGCCTTTCTAGACGGATGTTTCGCATCAGGTGGTGTTTGGTTAATACATTCACTACAAGAAAAATTAGAAAGATGAAAGATTACCTAACTAATTCAATAAAAAAAGAATCTAATGGAATTGCATTAGAACAAAAGAAGACCGACTTAAGGAAAGAAGCTTTTATTCAGGAAATGAAAAATGGTTTAGGTGAAGAAATAAAATTGAACCCTAACAGAGTGGAAGTTGTAATAAAAGCCCCTATCAAACGTGATGGATGTATTAAGAGGTTTTTTAAAAAGATATTTAAAGTGTTTTAAAATGAGATATGAAACTTTAATAGAAAGTATTTCGGAAATAGTTAACAATGAGTTAATCTATAAAGAAGGTTTAGTTTTAGTTTACAAACTAAACGCTAAAAAACATAGGGATTTAAGTGAACATGTTTTTCTTAAAATAAATGACGACACCAACGAAGTATTTGAACATACAGATGAGTTCGAAATTGAGATAGGTGGTATTATAATAAAATTTGTAGTAGATGAAAAGTAAGTTTTACAGGTGCGCAGTGTTTTCCTTTTATATTGGTGAAGGGATTAGGTGGTTTAAATTATTTAAATTAAAACTTTCTTTAAAACACATCAACAAATATAAGTTTAAGACTAATAACCCTGATGGAATTTTTATTGGGTATTGGTTAATAAACCTACAAACAATAACTAAATTAAATTAAAATTAAAATGGAAGAAATTAAAACAGAAGAGGCGGTTCAAACCGTTACCGAAGTGAAAGAGACGGGTATTGTATTATCAGAAAATGAGAAACAATTAATCGAGAACTCACGTAGACAAATGGATGCAGTAGAGGGATTTAAAACGGCTTACAACGAACTAGTTCAAAGAACTGGATTTGCTTGGGTAGTTGATGGTAATTCACCTATAAACAACCCAGTACTTGGAGTTGCGAAAGTAAATTAAGAGAAATACTATAAAAAACTTAAAACCCATGAGAAATCATGGGTTTTTGTTTACAATGTTATTTATTTTCAGTATAATTGTTATATGAAAATAATAATAAAAGAAATTACACCAACAGGGGATAGTTTATTGGTCTATTTAATGACCGACACCAACCAACCCGTAACTTGTAAGATAACACAAAAAACTGAGTTATCTGAAACGATAGTTTCAGTATCAAATAATATTAAGGATTACCCACAAGAGAGATATTCTTACGCACAATACATTAAACAAGATGAGCAAAGATAAACAACACCCATTAATACTAGTATGTTATATGGATAGAGAACTAATGAAACAAACAGAAATAATGGTTCACATCAGTGAAGGAATTAATAGAGCTATAGCTGAAAGGGAAGCCAACGCAATGGCATTCTTCCTACCAACCGATGGACAAGAAAGAATGGAATGTATAAACCCAATTCATACTTCAAAGAAACAAGCAAAGAAAATCAATAAGTTAATTAAAGAGATTGGTAAGTCTTTTGACATCGGTCAAGGTGCTGATGATAATCTTGATGAAGATTTAGGGGATGCTTAAAATATCACATAAATTTAAAGTTGATTGGGATTTCGAAGGATACCCTAGTAAATCACCTTACACGCAAAAAGACTGGAATCAAACACTTCACACTAAAATCAATCTATGTTCAGCACATATTCATAAGGTTAGTATGAGAGGTGGTGGCGATACTATTAGGTTGAACAATAGGATATTCAACCTTCTTGAAACTCTAGAATATTATAATTTAAAAGGTGATGGAAAATTAAAGGGATTCGAGGTGGTTATAGATGATTTAATACTTGAAGATGTGATTTATGTTTATAACGCTAAAAACTATAGAGAACGTTTTGTACCTAAAATTAAACAAACTAAAACTTCTATAACCAACACAAATCTAAACTCACCTTTAGAGCGGAATATTGAAACTGCTATGGGTGAAATTACTTTTGAGTTAGGTAACGATAAAGAAATTAAGAAGTATAGAAAATCGTTAGTAAGTAAAATTACTATATTAAATTATGACAGTAAAACGTAAAAATTTTATAGTTGAAATTACCCATGATTATAAGGGTTCCCCAATGTTTAACACAATTTCCTCTGAATGGGTAGTGTTACCCAAAGGTGTTACAATAGGTGATGGTTATAGAGAACCTCAATTACCATTAGCAGTGAGAAATGAGATTGAAGCAAAAAGAATTAGAGAAATGAAAATTAAAAAAGAAAATACCGAAATGAAGAACTTAGTAGTAATTAAAGCACCAGAGAAATTAACCAATGGTGGGACAACAGTATTTCTTGCTGGTTCAATTGAAATGGGTAAAGCTATTGATTGGCAAACTCAAATTGAGGATAAATTGAAAGAAAAACTATCTGGTGACCAAGTAGTGACCTTATTCAACCCAAGAAGAGATGATTGGGATAGTTCATGGGAACAAACAATAGAAAATGATAATTTTAGAGAACAGGTTCAATGGGAATTAAATGCCTTGGAAGATGCTGATAAAATCGTTGTTTATATTGACCCTGAAACTAAGTCACCGATAACGTTACTAGAATTAGGTATCTATGCTAGAGGTGATAATATGTGTGTATGTTGTCCAGAGGGGTTTTATAGAAAGGGTAATGTAGATGTGGTCTGTGATAGGTATGATGTGCCGATGGTAGATAATATCGACGGGTTAGTTAAATTTATATTGGATGAAAGCAATTAAAATAATACAAGTTACAACATTAGAAGATGAGTGAAGAAGACTTTAAAGACTTATTAGATAGGCACTATGAATCAATAATAGGTTTTAACAAACGATGGAATGAAACTCACGATGAAAAACATACGTATAACTATACTAAAGAAGAGCATCACGCTTTTTTTAAAAATAATGAACATGTGAAAGATATTTTAGAAGGTAATATCAGTAGAAAGGATAAGGATATTGATGTAAGAGATTTATGGTATACTATTAACTAATGGATAAGATATGTATTTAAAACAATAGAAGATGACTAATTTAGATAGAATAAATAGAGATAAAGATAGGAGAAATGAGATACTTAGAACCCATAATTTAAGAGAAGTAACTAAAATTTCAAATGAATTAAGGAATTGGCACTACAATAGGAAGAGTCATAAACCAGCTGCGGTTAAAAATATGGAAGAAGCTAAAAGGATTAAAGAAAAGGGAATGTGGTATATTTATATGGTAGAGTGTGCTGACGGTACAATCTATACTGGAATATCAAATAACGTTTCTAAGCGCATCTTAGCGCATAACTCTGGAAAGGGAGCAAAGTATACTAAGACACGTCTACCAGTTACTCTAAAGTGGTCACAAAGCTGTGAGAACAGGTCTGAGGCTAGTAAAGAAGAGTATAAAATAAAGAAACTCTCTAGAAAAGAGAAATTACAGAAAATTGAAGAATATGAAAGATGATATAAAAATAGTAGGCGCAGACACAGCAAACCTTAGAGTTGTTGGAAAAACATATTATAAAGTTAATACTGATAAGATAGAAACTATTGAAGATATTAAATTAATACTAAAACATCTAGACTTAAGTTATTCCCCAGAATCCAAAGAAGAATACGAAGTGATGAAACATTTATTAATATTGAATTAAGGTCTTGTAGTTGTTCGCCAAATCTTGGTGTAACTCCAACCAGTATGTTCATGAATGATATCATAATAATCACCACACATCTTTTTATTGGCGGTACCCATAAAGAATAGGTTTTTAATCTTATTATCTTTAGCGGCTTTGGCTAATTCGTGGTGTAATCGTTGAGCATCCTTTTTACATTTACAAATGACCATTTCAAATTGGTCTTCCTCATGAATAAGTAATTTATTATTCACAACAACAACTTGCTTGGTCTTTTTCTTATCACCCATACCAATCATAAGTAATTGAATAATATCAATGATGGATTTTCTATCAGTTTGATTGTTATAACCATGGACCCAAAAGGATTCCTCGATTTCATAAGTGGAGTCATGTAAAATTGTCCAAATCCCAAATAGAGGTTTTTCGTAGACCAATTTACCAACTCGGTTTCTAACCAACCTAGTTTCATCACCTTCCACATAATCTTTAACAACGTATATTTTATAGGTTGCTGGGATGATACCATTATAGTTGATAAACTCTTTTCTAAAAAAAACGTTATTCTCCATCTTAATTTTGTTAAAATTAACAAAAGAAGTTGTCTCTTTTTTAGACCTATGAAGGGTTTTCTTATATTCCGAATTCCTTGTTAGAATTACTCTATACATAATTTATAATATCTTTTATATAAATATACGAAATATATTTGCATATTAAATATAAAATCACTATATTTGCACTTTAAATACACATTAAACACATTTTATGTCAAAAGACTTATATAAAACATTAGAGTTAAGCAAAACTGCGGATGCTAACGAAATTAAGAAAGCGTACCGTACACTGGCTAAGAAATATCATCCAGATAAGAATCCAGATGATAAAACAACTGAAGCTAAATTCAAAGAAATTGCTGAAGCTTATGAAATATTAAGTGACGACACTAAAAGGGCTACCTACGACCAAAGGGGTTACGAAGCCACACAAAGAGGTGGACAAGGTAGAGGTGGTTTCGATATGAACGACATGGGTGCTGTATTCAATGCAATGCGAGAGCAACAACAAGCTGAACAACATAGACGTAAATTTTCTATTCACCAAGTCGTTAAACTATCTATGGAAGATATTTACAAAGGTGTGATTAAAAAATTCAACTATAAACGTCTTGAAAAATGTGAGCCATGTGATGGAAAAGGTGGTGAAACAGTAGTAAGGTGTACTACATGTGACGGTAAGGGTGTTGAAATCATAACACAACGTACCAATTTTGGTATGATGCAAAATACAATTTCTTGTAGAGGTTGTGAGGGTAAAGGTTTTAAAATCGATAACGCTTGTGACACTTGTAAAGGAAAAGGATTTCAAGCGAATAATGAAGAAATAGAAATTGATATTCCACATAGCATCTTACCTCACGAGCAAATGCAATATGTTGGAAAAGGTCATTATTATGTCAATGGTCAAGGGGAGGAATCATATGGTGATTTACTTTTATCTTTTCAAGCAGATGAAACCAAGTTCACAATATTAAAAGACTTTGGTTTATTAACTAAGGTTGATTTACCATACGAAATTATGGTACTAGGTGGTGAATTTGAATTTACTACGATTGATGGTGCAATGGTTAAAGTACCAGTATCCGAATTAACTGGGATTGGTAAGAAATTGAAGTTAAAAGGTAAGGGGTTGAAGCACCGTAGTTATGATGTCTTAAGGGGTGACCTTTATATCATGATTGATTTAAAATTCCCAACTGAAATCACTTCTGAAGAAGAAAAAATTCTTAATGATTTGAAAAAACTTAAGGATTAACTTGTTTATTTGGTTTTTTTGTAGTTACATTGCATAAATAATAACAAACAAAAAATACAAATATTATGGCAAAATGGGGTGAACCTTCAGATGAGACATTCAGTGAAGTAAATCAAGTGCTAATCAATTCTGGATTAGATAATTTAATAAACACAAAAATCATCATTAATGATGAACAAAAGAAAAAAGTAATTGTGGTAAAGAAAATACCAGCGAACATTTCATTTGCTTTTAATAATGATTTGTTAATAACGGTAAACGAATCAATTTTTGATGAGTTACCACCTTTACAAAAACGTCTTTGTATTGAGGAAGCGTTAGCTGGTACACATCACAACGGTAATAATATAGTTGTTGGTACACCTGATACGAATACGTACCATAGTTTTCTAGAAAAGCACGGTTATGATAAATTCCTAGTAATGGAAGAATCTATCAAGTCTTTATATGAGACTCAGAAGAATGACGGTGAAGACCCTAAAGTAGATTAATATGGATATGTATTCTCCAATAGACTTCCAAAGTGAATTTAGAAGCTATGCTATGAAGCATATGGGCGTTACAGGTTCTCAATTTTATTATTGGGACAAAATGCAAAGTGAATTATATACTAACCGTATGGTATCTTCGCAACCGCAAGGTTCGATGACACCATACATTCTTGAAGAAAGAGAATTGAGGGTTACCCAAATGGATATTTTCTCTAGATTAATGATGGATAGAATCCTATGGTTGGCTGGACCAGTTAATGACTTAATGAGCACAACGGTCCAAGCACAATTATTATTCTTAGAAAGTATTAATAAAGATGATATTACAATCTATGTGGATTCACCAGGTGGAAGCGTTAAATCTGGACTATCAATGATTGATAATATGATGTTATGTAATGCAGATATCAAAACAGTTAATACTGGAATGGCTGCATCAATGGGTTCATTATTATTAGGGGCTGGAACGAAAGGTAAAAGAAGTACACTTCGCTCTAGTAGAGTGATGTTACATCAACTATCTTCTGGATATGACGGAAATCACCAAGACAATAAAATTAGTTTTCAAGAAAGTGAAAAATATAACATTCAATTGTTTGAATTATTAGGTGAGTTTTGTGATAAAGACCCTAAAGAAGTGATGGACAATGCGAGTAGAGATTTATGGCTTAATTCAAAAGAAGCTGTTGAATACGGAATCGTAGATGAAATAATCATTAAAAACAAAGGGTAGTGAATGATGAAACTATTAAAGTAGGTGATAAGGTTTTGGACATAGGTGAAAACTATCAACCAAGAGGGTCATTTATTGTTGAAGAAATAAGAAGTGATGGTTGGGTATGGGGAAGTGGTATGCACCACCCATATTATGGCAAAGACAATAAAAAGAACTTCACATCAACATTTAATGGTTATATCAAATCGATAGAACATTTTGAAAATGAATAAGATTCATGTAGTTAATAAAAGAGACCATGCCTCAACCGATAAAGATTTTTATATTGGTAGGGGTTCAATCTTTGGTAACCCATACACTAGTAAACCTCTAGATAAGTCCAAAGCGATTTATCAAGCGGAAAGCAAAGGTGAAGCTTTGTCTAAATATGGTGAAATGTTAGAAGCTAAAATTGAGTCTAAAGAAAAAGTTATAGTAGAAGGGTTAAACGAAATGTTAGATGCATTGAAGCAAGGTGACATATATTTAGTATGTTATTGCGCACCCAAAATGTGTCATGGTGATATAATTAAAGTGGTGTTACTTCATTCGATACTAAAACATCTAATGCCGAAATAATTTGGTGTTTTGAAAAAATTGTTATATTTAAAAGTATAAACGTTCTTTAACATATTGGGGGGTAACTTGGATTTGATTGCGGATAGACCGATAATTACCAGCATGTAGTGCTAGATTGGAAGCACTTAAATAAATCTATCAGATTTTTAATTGGAAACATTTTTAATGTAGACGAAAATATCTTCGCAAACGCTACTTGTAGTGTTGCAAGAGAGGTAGCTGTAGCCTAAATTATTGCAATGGTGGTGTTCCACCAAGCTCTTATTTATCACTATAAGAGTTTAATCAAAAGAAGTGTTAATCCCATTCGATAACGGGATTCAAAGCAAGTTGTTGACGTTTTTTTTGTCATATTTTTTTGTAAGAATAGACTAAACATGTAGACGGATTTTGAAGAATTTGTAAGACGTGGGTTCGAACCCCACTACCTCCACTTTTATGTATTTAAAAAAGCCACAATAGAAATATTGTGGCTTTTTTGTTTTATAAACTATTTATATAAAACATTATAATGAGAAAAGTTGTCAAAGGAATTCCTAGCGAATTTAAGAAAATGCTTAGTGCTGATAAGAGTGATAAATATTCAAGCAAAAGGGTAATAACCTTTTGTGCTTTTATATTGATATCAATAGCTTTTATAGTTAATCTAATTTGGGGTATTACTGTAGACCCAATAATACTTAACGGAATGATTCAAATCGTTTGGGCTGGTCTAGGTATGGTAATGGGTGAACACTTATTAATGAGAAGGCAACCAAGAGGTAGCGGTCAACATGGTGGTCCTTATGACCCAGATTTACATAATAACCAAGGTGACCCATATGACCAAGGCGGTTCATATGATGACCAACAAGATGGTCCTTATGACCAAGAAGGTCAAGGAGAATTTGGTGATAATTAACGCTTAGTAATCGTAGGTCTTGAACTTGTAGTTACTTTAGTTGTAATTCTTGGAACTATTTTAGGTCTAACGATTGTTTTTTTACATCCACACATAATTTATATATTTAATTTTTTGTTTATTATTAACTCTTTAATATAAATATATGGAAATATCTAAAATAATAAACTATAACCTTTATTTTTTACTTAAATTTAATATCTTTTAATATGTTTAAGACAAATATTACATTAGTTAATGAAAATTGGGATTTAATTCTTCAATACAAATCACGAAACATACCGTCCATTGACGACTATATTTACGTGGAATCAAGATACCACAAGGTAATAACAGTTATACATCTTCCAGATACACCAAATATAACGATAGTTATAAAAGAACATGGAGGTTTTTCTAAAATTTAATAGGAAATACTTTCCTTTTGCATAATTTGTAGTATTATAGTATTGTAGGATGTTAATTTTTGATTAACCTGTCAAAAATTTAATGATGTTTTAAAGACGTAGCGTAAGTTGCGTCTTTTTTTAGTTTTTAAACTATTTATAAATAAAGAATTATGAATATGAATAACGAAGGTCTTTCTGGGCTTTACGAACAAGTAATATATGAAACTAGAATGAAAATTTTAGTTGACAAAGAATTCTATTCAATCATTAAGGAATATTACACCTTATCTGGTGATTACATTAACGATTCAAAAAATGTTAATGAGTTATATAATTTATTAAATGAAGAAGGTTTTGACCCATTTGCCCATGGTTCACAAGATGTTGAATCTGAAGAAGATGAAAATATTTGTGTATTAAATATTTCAGCAAGCAATTCAAAATTGGAGTGGCCGTACCTTTCTCTCCCAGCGGGATATACTTGTCCAATGGCAACCGTATGTAAATCATTTGCAGCAAAACCAGGAAATAAATTTAAAGATGGTACATCAATAAAGGCTGGTCCTGAAAGAGAATTTATGTGTTATGCTGCTAGACAACAAGCACAATATAGTAAAACTGCGGGTAAAAACGCTTTTAGTAATTTAACATTATTATCTGAAGCTGGTAAAGTTGGTGGTATTGATGGTATGGCTGAACTAATAATTAATTCAATTCAATATCATGGATTCCATACGAGTAAAGTATTTAGGATACATGAAGGTGGTGATTTCTTTAGTAGTGATTATCTTAAAGCTTGGATTCAAGTAGCCAAACATTTTTCAAACATAAAATTTTATACACATACAACTTCATTAAATTTTTGGTTAAGTAATAAATCGTCTATCCCTAGAAATATGAATCTTATTGCTTCAGTAGATAAAAATAATGAAGATATGATTATGAAAAACAAATTAAGATACGCTAGAGTAGTTTACTCAGTAGAAGAAGCTGCTAAACTAGGTCTCTCTATTGATTTTGATGACAGTATCGCTGCGTTTAAGGATGAATCTTTCGCATTACTACTTCATGGTCAACAACCAGCTGGTAGTGACGCTAGTAAAGCTGTTGGTAAAACCACAAAGGATGGTACTTTCAAAAAAATGAAGGGGTTACATAAAGCTAATAAAACTAATCGTACTAAAATGTTAAATCAAAGGTGAAAAAATTAATTAAATTATATGAGGAAGTTTCTAGTGAGTGTGATGGGTGTCACTATTTTGATATGGAATCGGTTTACGATAATGTAGAGTTTGAGAAACCATTATATGCTTTAGTTGCAAAAAGAAGAACAGGTGAAATAGTTTATTTAACCCCAAAACAATATATCTATAAAATTGCAATGGGTTTTGGTGGTTTGTCATATGAAGATGCTTTAACTGCATATAATAGCGATATTGGTGAAAAATACGCTGAAGCCATGAAAAGTGGTTCTAAGTTTCCCGTAGGTCATTATACAATTGGTAGTGATGGTCAGGAAGGTAGACACAGAGCTATGGCAGCAATGAAATTAGGGGTTACTAAAATCCCAGTTATTGAATTTAAAAATATTGACCGAACTGAATTTATAAATTATGTCAAAAATTTTAAAGATAAAAGCTTTGATGAATTAAACCAAATTTTTATCAATAATGGTACAAAGGGGATAACAAAATTAGGTTTTAATGATTTACAACGTTTTATTGATTATAATTCAGATGACTTAATTGAACCTCAAGTTAATAACTCAAGAAACGCTGAGAAAGAAGATAAATTAAATAAAATTTTTAAAGAATTAAATTAATTATGGCAAGAAAAGTAAACCCAAAATTTAAGAACATGACTGAAGAGGAACTTGATGAGTGGAAAGAGAAAATGAGATACTTAGAAGGTGATAATATTAATAAAGACGCTTCCAACCAAATTAATTTAGGTAGAGGTTGGATGTATTAAATAAAATGATATGAAAAATAAAGAAAAATTGATATTAGAAAACTTTAGTAAAGTTTTCAATAAAATTAAAAGATTAAACGAAACGGAATTAACTGAAATAGATTACGAGAAAGTCTATGCAGATACTAATCCTTGGGATAAACAAGGTATTAAAATTGATGATTATCCAACGGAAGGTAAAAATCTTGACTATAATATTGAATCTGCAAGAAAAGCACTTGAAGGTGATAGACAAGAAAGAAATAGATTTCTAATGGATGATAATGAAGTGCGAGGTTATTATAATAAATTACTTAAAATTAAAGATGCGTTAAATAAAAATGAGAATGGTGAAGAATTATCTGATTTTGAAAAAAAGGTTGTTAGATTTTATAAAAGTAATAAACAATCTCAGAAAGGTAGAATTTCAAATGCGGCTGGTAAAAAATTAGATTCAAATTTTGTGGTGAATTTTGATAAATCACAATTTAAAGAATTTGAACATACAGCAATTGAGATATATTCTATGAAGACTAAGGAAAAAGGAAAAGGGTTTATTAAAGATATAAAACCAGAGCAAACGGATGACGATGTTAGATTTAGAGTTAAATGTAACGTTAACGGAGTTGGAGAAGGTGAATTTCTTATGTATTCAGATGGTAGTAGTGGATTTGTAGGTGATGAGAAGTTTAGTGAATTTAAAGTTTATGATGAGAAGTTTAGAAATTTAGCCATGTCTACCTTAAGAAAAGTTAGACCAGAAAAAAATTATTAATCTTTATTTTAAAATAATTCATAATATATTTGGTGGTGTGAATTATATTATGTATATTTGCATTAATTAAGGGTATAAGTTAAGAGTTAAAACCTAATAGCTCAGATGATAGTTGGGAGAAGTATTACAACGTAATTGTAGTCGCTAGGTCATTTAAAACATAGGTTACCTTTTTATGGGACTATTCTTTGGCAGAAAGTCGGATTCTAACCCTGACTAGTGCGGGTTCGATGCCCGTTGGTCTCACCGAAATAAGAATATGGGAGTAAATAGAGCGAATAAAAGGAAGTGTAAGAAAGGTTGTGGATGTAAGATGTGTAAACCACATAAAGGACAATGGGCACCTTTTTTTAAAGCCAAAGATGTTGCTACCATGAATAAGATGGATAAACAAATTAAAGAATTATGAAAAATGAATGTACGTGTAATTTAAGTTGCGCACAAGAAAATTGCCAATGCACAACACAAGGATGTGCCTGTGAATGCTGCAAAAAGTAAAAAAAAATAAAAATAAATAAGAAAAAGCTTGTTTATTACAATATTTATTATTATATTTGCACCATAGAATATTAATTAAACATTAAAACTAAAATTATGAAAGACACTTAGATTAAAAATGACAGTAAATTAAGAGTAATCACAAGACGTGATTTAGCTCTACCTACACAAGCAGTCCAATCTGGACATGCGGGTATTCAGTTTCAACATGAACACCCTGAATTAGCTAAAATTTGGTATCACAATTCCAATTATTTAATTTTCCTATCTGTGGAGAATGAAGACGAACTAAAGAAGTTCATCAATAAGGCTAATTCTAACAATATCAATTTATCAATTTTTAGAGAACCTGACTTAAACAACGAGATAACGGCAATTGCCTTAGAACCTTGCGATTGGTCAAGACGGCACACTAGTGGTTTTCCCTTAATGAGAACGGAGGTCTGCCATGCGTAAAGATACAATAGTTTTCCATTTCAACAAAGCACATTTAAAAGATGCAACTATACCTATGTGGGTTATCAAACACAAAGGTAAGACTCACTATGTCCATCATTTTACGAGTGAGGTAGGGTTCTCTACGAAAGAAACCCCAAACAATGAACACACAAAGGGTAGTTTAAAATTTAAGGGTAATTTAACCTTATATGAAGAAGATAATAAAAACATGGCTTTAATAGAATAAAGTCATATGATGCGGTGGTCCGAGTGGCTAGGTCCTAGACTGTGAAAAGTCTAGAGAGAACTAAGATGAAATATGTAACAATATGATTTAAAGTTTTCGTCAGGGAGTTTCGAATACTCCCCGCATCTCAAAGTCCGATTAGCTCAGATGGTAGAGCGGGAGTCTAAGTATAAAATGTCTGATTAGCTCAGTTGGCAGAGCTGGGAACTCTAAATTCCTGAGTCATCGGTTCGAATCCGATATCAGACTCAAAATGAAATAAGGCGATAGTAAAAGTGGGTAGTTAGTAAACTAGATAAGTTAAGGTAATCATGAGTACTGAGATGGATATTCTAGTGTGAAAGCGATATAAGGTTTAGAATCCCACACCTAGTAAATAGAAGTTATAAATTCTAGGAGCAACGGGTTAGTCAGTGGTTCGATTCCACCTATCGTCACTAACAATTAAAACTAAAATTATGAAGAACACTTAGATTCGGATAAGATATCCACCGTAACATTGTATTTTAACCGTTCCAAATGCACACAATTTGTTTAATTTTGGAACACCTAACCGCAGCCAAATGTGGGTTATAACATGACTTTTGGCTGCACTTAAAATAATATTAAACTTAAAATACAATAAAAATGGAAGTACAAGATTCAATTAGAATGCAATTCACGGAAACACAATTAGAAAATAACTATTATGAAATGATTAAAACAATCAGCGAAATAGTTAAAGATAAAGATTTCACTATTACAATAGATGGAGTTGAAACAGATGTAATATACCTAAAGCCAGACTTTAGTGACTTATCTCAAAATGCTAGAAAGAATTTAGCAAAGAGAATGTACTATGTCGATAAGAAGAAAAGCCGTAAGGCAATTAACACATTTTTCTTCATCGCAAGAAGATTGGGAGTGATTAACGAAAACGTTTCAATCAAATTAGGTAAAAAAGAACGTGATATCCAAAGAAAAAGAAAAGTTTGGACCATCATGAGAGACAACGCTGACAAGGCTTTACAAGAATATAAAAAAGAAAAAGGAGATTTTTATAAGAAAAACTTGGAAGTGTAATATATTTATAGTATATTTGCATTGGCTATAGTGAGAAACTTCGGTTAATCTATGACAGACTAATCTTATGTATGTGTTCAAAAGCATAATAGCCACTAAAATATTCCTTTAGCGAGGGAGCCTTATTTGGGACGGAGAACACTGCGGTACTCGATAACATAGGTAACATCATCTAAGAGTAAGCGTGTTTGAGGATGATAATATTTTAATTATAGAGGTTCTAATAGGAGTGACAGATAAGTTGGGAGTAATTACCCAAACAGCGTCACCGACTTGAACCTTTTAAAAAAAACAATGTAGTAAAAGTATCAGAAAGCGTAAAAGCTATACGTGGGAGGTATTAGTAACTGATTAGAGTGAAGCGATAAGTAATGGTGTGACTCTAGCCATGAGAAAGAGTATCGTTGCATTGTTTATAATATAAAGGTTTAGTAAAAAAAACATCTCGGCTTAGGGAAGTCATTAGCTGTATCTTGGTAACAGGATTAACCCTTAAAACAAGTGACTTATCAGGATGTGTTACCTGAAACCTTTTTTAAATTTTGTTGAAATATTGAAGTGATAGTAATTTTTAAGTAGTAAGTTTGACAAGTTCGAATAACTAATTTAACTTAAAAACTGAAAATTATGAAAAACTTTAAAAATTTTAACGAAGCTCTTGCTTGGCAAGTAGAAAAAGGACACTATGATACGAATAAAGAGCTGGAAACGGGGATTGAAAATATCGATAGAATCCAATTTCCATTAGGAGACGTATTTTGGATAGCCTTGGCTGACGGATACTATCTTGATGATTATGAAGAATGGGTTACCCAATACGGGTTCACTGCCTCTGGTAAGTGGGCTGCGGTTGGTGGTGGACATTGTTCATGCTACGGCTGGGAAGAAATGGTTGATAATGATATAACGTACTATGATTCGTTGGAAGTTCTACTTAAAGCGGATTCAAGTGCAGAAGTTATTATGACGTACAAGGATACCATAGAGAAGGTTCTGCCTTTTTTGAAACTCTAGTACAGAAAAAGAGATGATTTTTAATTAAAAATCTTCTCTTTTTTTTGTTTATAATAATATTTATTGTTATGACAAACAAATACATGAACATCGCATTACAGAGACCTAACGAATTCGCACATTTCAAAGAAGAGATTTTTAAACACACCCTTAAATGGGAAGGTGGTGGAAAACTTCATAATGTACGTGGAGATTCAGGAGGTTGGACAATATGGGGAGTAGCCTATAATCACAATAAAAAATTATTTAATAATCTAGTTGATTTCAAAGACACTACATATGATGAAGCGGCAGCTATAGCTTTCGTTAAATACTATTTAGCCGTTAGAACTAATCTAGTTCCTATCGAAGCTAGGTTAATGTATTTCGACATAGCTTATAATATGGGTAACAAACAAGCCATTAGAATGATGCAACGTTGTATAGGTGTGGACGGTGATGGTATCATTGGTGCTGTCACAGAAAGTAAAATGGGCACCCTTACTGAAGAATGTTTATTTGATAGGAGAACAAATTTTTATAATTCTTTAGCTAGAAGAAAGGTAAGGTTTAAAAGGTTTCTTAGAGGTTGGTTGAATAGAACCAACGATATTTTCAAGATAAAGTAAAGTTTTTTTGTTTATATGGATTATTATTTGTATATTTGTAATATGAAAGAAACAAAGTGGAAAGACGTTAGAGAAATACCCGCAAGCGGAAAACGTGGATGGATGGGTGGTGCATATACAATCGCATTTGTCTATTCCAATAGGGGTAACTTCATTGTTAAAGGTTATATACGAGAAATTGATGAGTACTTGAGTAAACTGAAAGATAAGGGTTACAAATTTATTGTGAACAAAACTCTTTGGCATACTGACGCTTGGACCGATAAGAAACAACATAGAGATATCTGGTCAGCATCAAGTGATAAAACATATGTACATGAGCCTGATTATTCAAGAAGAGATAAAAAAAGTAGAACATATAAGTGGAATATATATCGTTACCATGGTAATGGTAATTCAAAGATAGGTGTTTCATTTAAAAGGTTTCCAAAGAGATGGGTACCAGAATTAGATAAAATAATTATATAGGGTGTAAAGTGGGCTACATACAAAAAGCATAACCGCCTCAGTAGTTCGAACAGTGAGGAAATACGAAAAGCATAACTACTCCGTTATACGTTTGAACTACAACACTCTATTTATAAATAATAAACAATGGCATTAGAATTAGAACGAAAAGAACCAGCCGACAGTATAACTGTCGTATATTCAGAACATGATGATGAATCTGGAATATTCTGTCCACATTGTGGGATAGAACAAGTAGAACACCCAATCAATATCCTTATGGATACTGATGGTTGTAATGAATGGGATTGTGATGAATGTGAGAAAGAATTCGAATTGATGTCAACAACATTTATAGAATACGTAACAAGAAAATAAGATGAGAATTAAAAAGAAAGATATATTATTTGAACAAAGGGTAAAATCACAGATGCCAATACCTGATGAGGTGAAAAAACTTCATTCTTTATTTACTAAGAATGGATTTGATTTATTCATTGTGGGTGGTGCTGTACGTGATACTCTTTTGAATAAAGATATTAAGGATTACGACCTTGCAACCAATGCGACACCAGAAGATATGGTACCGATGTTTAATAAAGTTGGTATTAAAAATGTTCCAGTTGAAGTTGGTGGTAAACAAGCTGTTGTAAATATCCATATGTCAGATGATTACGAAATTGCTACCTTTAGGTCTGATTCTAAAGAAGGTGATGGGCGAAGACCTGACTCAGTGACATTTACTGACATTGCAACTGATGTATTAAGAAGAGATTTGACCATCAACGCTTTGTTCTACGATATGTCAACTAATGAGATTGTTGATTTAGTTGGTGGTATGGAAGACATCAAAAATGGTGTTATTAGAACAGTAGGTGAAGCAGATGACCGTTTCAACGAAGATAAGCTTAGAATTCTTAGAGCGATTAGATTTGCTGGTAGAATTGGTTCTAAATTAGACCCAGCTATCGATAAGTCATTAAGAAGAGATAGTTCATTAGAAGGAATTTCTGGTGAAAGAATTAGAGATGAATTTGTTAAGGGTATTAATTCGGCTAAGTCAGTTGATTACTTTTTATCCTTATTAGATAAATACGGTTTATTTGACACTATCTTTAGAGGTCTTGCACCAATCAATAAGGATTTTACTAATAAGTTTAACGATTACCTTAGAGTGATTGCTAAGTTATTAAGAGACGTACCTTACGATTCAATTAACAAAACTTTGAATAGTTTGAAATACTCATCTTGGGAAAGTCAAAAGATTGTGTTCATGGTAGCTTTCTACCAATCATTTTCTGAAAACACTTTCTACGCATTAAAAAAGATGCATAAAAAATCTGGGGTTAGTAACAACACTTTCTTAGGGTTTGTTAAAGAGACTGGTGGAGATGTTGGACTTACTCGTAAGTTCATTAATCACCAACTAAGCATTAGCGGTGACTTTGTTAAAGAAAAGTACGGAATGAAAGATGGTCCTGAACTAGGGGTTAAGATTAAAGAATTAGAAACACAGCTATTTTTATCTAAATAGTTATATTTTTAATGTTAGGAAAATGGTATAAAGAAATTTATACCATTTTTTTTTTGTTTAAAACTTGTTTATGTCATTTTTATTGTGTTATATTGCACAACAAAAGAGATAAATATGGAAAACAAATTTAAACGAAGTGAATCAGAGTCAATGTTATTCGGTGTATGTGGCGGTATAGCGGAATACACAAAAACTGATGTAACTTTATGGCGATTAGGGTTTGTATTGTTATTTTTTACAACAGTACCTATCGGTATTCTTTATTTTATTACAACATTTATAACAACAACTAAAAATTAATTAAACAAAAAAAAACAAATTTATGTTAACACTTACGGGAATTATTATTTTATTATCGGGAATTGCATTATTCGTATTGCAAGCCCACAACAAGAATGCGAGAGCAAAGAATGAAGATGTACGAGCGTACAACAAAACACAAGCAGATAGTTACAACCATAAAGAGTTGAACACTGTTATTGAAATCCCTCTTAATCGATGGATACCAACAATATTGGGTGTTATGTTATTATTTTTTAGTATTGCAAACCCATTTAGTATCAACGATGCTACGGAACGAACGGTTATCCAACCAATTAAAGGTGAATTATGGACGCAGTTCGGACCAGGTTTATATTGGTCGGGATTTTTCAGTACAAAAACCATCTGGCCCAACAATTTCACGATTCAAGTAAGTCAAGAAAAAAACATGTCACCTGATGCAGATTTATGGGTATTAAGTGATAAGAAAGACGGTACATTCTCTGAAGGAGATAACGCTGAACTAGAACATACGGTGAAATGGGATTTACCTAACATACCAACATTGATGATTGATTTGCATATCACATATGCTAACTTTGAAAACTTAATGTCAACAACGTTATTATCTTATCAAAAGAAAATTGCATCATTTAGTACACAACGTATGTCATCTGAAGCACATTACTCTGGTGGTAAGTCACAATTAGATGAATACTTCCAAGACCAATTAAGAAATGGTCAAGTTATTCTTAATACGACAACTAAAACTAGAACGTTAGATGATGGCACTTCTGAAACTTATATTGAAGTAACACCTAGATTAAATGGTGATGGTGAAATTTCTAGGTCTAAATCTGATATTCAAACATTCGGTATCTTATCAACTTATACGTCAATGGATAATGTTCATTACGTAGAAGAAATTGATATCAAGTTAAAACAAAAGATTAAGTATGCAGCTGATAAAGCTAACTCTAAACAAGAATTAATTGCTGCTCAACAAGAGGAACAAACAGCTATTGTTAAGGGTAACAAACTTATTGCAGAAACAACAGCAACGCAAGAAGCTCTAGAAGTTGAAGCGGTAATTCAAGCCCGTAAAGCTAAACTAGTAGCTAAGGAGAAATTAGAAGAAGATAAGTATAAAGCAGCATCTACAATTGCTCTTAAGAAAGCGGAAGCTGAAGGGGATAGATTGAAAGTAATGGCTGGTTTATCACCAAAGGAACAAGCGCAGTTTGATAAAGATACTAGAATTGGTATTGCTCAAGCAATATCTAAAAGACCAGTGCCGTATATCATAAACAATGGTGGTGGCGGTGAAACTGGAAGCTTATCTCAAACATACAGTATGCAAGAGATGGTAGTTCTTATTGACAAAATATCTAGCTCCAAAGTGGGTAAGAATAAATAAGACCAAAAAAGTACAAACCAATCCTACATAACGTGGGGTTGGTTTTTTTAATTTAAAACAATAATATGGAAAATACAGTTAATGTTACCACATTCACCGAAAGTGAATCCAAAGCATTTATGGCACCTTGTATAGGAACCTATACTGGTAAAAATGTTTATTTTGATAACCCTACTAAAGATACAATTGATATTATTGATATTGCACATTCTTTATCACATATATGTCGATTTACGGGTCATACCAAAGAATTTTATAGTGTAGCTCAACATTCAGTGTTAGTTTCAGACCATCAAACAACTTTAGCTGAAAAGAGAGCTGGGTTATTACATGACGCTACAGAAGCTTATCTAAATGATTTAGCTAGTCCATTAAAGAAATATTTAAGTGGTTGTGGTTATTCCGATTTAGAAGATAAATTTCATCATGTAATTAACGATAAGTATAATATCAACGATGGGATGACTCCTAATATAAAGAAAGTTGATTTACAAGCACTATTCACCGAAAAACGAGACGTTTTAAATTACCCTGAAAGTGATTGGGGTTGGGGAGATGATATTTTGAGGTTTGAAGAACCTATTATTCCGTTACAACCTAGAGAAGCTAAAGCTCTATTTTTACAAAGATTTAAAGAATTATTTCCTGAGTGTAATGGTACTTATTGATACAGTAAGAAAAGATGGTTATTGTCATATGGTTGCAGTTACAATTCATGAATTACATGAATTTGCTGGAACCCTTGGCGTTAAAAGATGTTGGTATTGTAACAAGAGAGGTAAGAATAGACCTCATTATGATATCAAGGGTAAACAGATTGAAAAAGCTCTAGAGAACGGTGCTATGTTAGTGACTAGAAGGGAATTGAGAACGTTCTTAAAAGAAAATTATGGCAATTAGGTGCTTTGCTGATATTTATAATAAAGTTCACATGAAAAACAAGTTTTTGACACAACAAGATAGAATTGATAACCTTAAAAATAGAGGTAACAAAATTAAAAAAACCTTTAATAAGGAATTCAATAAGATTAAGCGAATTGATGAGAAAGTACTTTTTATAAATGAAAGTGAGAACCCATGTTGGGATGGTTACATTCAAGTAGGTATGAAAGAAAAAGACGGTAAACAAGTACCAAATTGCGTACCTAAAAATAGTGAATCGGTAATAAGTATTCCAAATCAAACAGATATTAATGAAGATACCAAGAAAAAGGGACTTATTAATATTGAGAAGCTAATTAAATATGCGGAAGCTATTGAAGTAATGTGTAATGGTGAATATGGAGTTACATATCTTCATGAAGAAGAGAATAAAGTATTCGTAATGTTAGGCGATTCAAATCCATTTGATTCTGAATACTTAATTATGTATATGAAAGAAGCTATTTCAGATGGTTGGAGAAATGCAGATAAGATAGACATTGAAATTGAAAATGAAGGCGGTCCAAGTGGTGAAGGATGGCAAGAAATTAAAAAAGGTAAATTAATCGCTATGAGAACCACCTAAAAATCAGGTAGTTAGAAATTAATTTAAAAAAAAGTGTAAAAAAACTTGTTTTGTATTAGAACATTTAGTATATTTGCACTATATATTAA
>TARA_R110000851_G_scaffold6399_3_pt1 | contig 20777 bp, 16 predicted proteins | sample TARA_R110000851 | Tara Oceans TARA_R110000851 (sample SAMEA4397627) | marine metagenome | biome: Polar Biome; feature: [DCM] deep chlorophyll maximum layer (ENVO:01000326); material: water (ENVO:00002006), including particulate matter (ENVO:01000060) such as... | depth 17 m
TGAACAATAAATTTACTATCTACTAACCCGTTATTCAGATTGGCAATTACTTCATTCAATGCATTAATCGTATAAAGAGTATTTGAATGTTTCTTTCTATGTAATGATATAGTTCCTTTTACATCATTGTAATCAGCCCCTGCTGTTAAATCTACATTGTATGTACATATTAACTCATTCACACTATTTTCATTCTGGAGGACATATATCTTACCGAATGCTATTGTATAAGCACCCTTGATACTCTCGATTGTTTTTTCGAGGTCTGTCTTAGTTGTGAATGTGGCTAGGAGTTGGGTTCTCATTATCCACACCTATCGTTCTGAATTGTATGTTTGGCTAAACATCTTTGATAATCTGGTCCATATGCAATTGTATCATTAACAGAACCACCAGGTCCTGATTTAGACCTACAAGTTTGAATTGCTACTACATTCTTATTTCTATCATATACTATAGCTTTATAATTTCCATCTTCACCTTCAATTTCTGTATATGTAACAGTAAATCCATCACTAGCATCTTCATCTTCTTTTAACCCTAAACAATGTTTGTGTGCTTTATCATCTACTATGACAGCACATTTAGGTTTTTCTAATGTCTTTGGATCTATATCCGATGGTTCAGATTCTCCATCCTTGTACCATTTACCATCTTTCTTTTCATATAAATTACCATCTTTGTCTTTTTTTAAATCTTGATAATCATATTCACCCATATTTAATTGAAAGTTTGGTGGTGTATCAGGAGAAGGTATATGTAATCTATGTAACATTCTGTCGGTATACACTTTATCCCCCAAACCAGGTTTAATATCATTTAATTTTTGCCTATGGTCATTCATAGCATTTGTTTGTTCTTCATAAAAAGATTTCATTTCTTTTTCATTATATATTGGTTTTTCTGGGTCTTTACCTGTAGTTAATTTTTCATTGCCATAAAATTCAGCCAAAATTCTAGCATCATCATTTCTTAATTTATAATTAGGATCATTTGGATCTGAAACACCTTTAGCATATGCTTTTAATGCTTCTCGTTTTTGTTCTGGTGTTAATGGTGGTTTAATTCCATTTTCTTTCATATAAGCTTTAACTGCTGGGTGACCTAACATTTTCCCATAATATTTACCTGTAGTAGTAGATATACCAGGAGGGTCATCATTTTTATCATTTTCTAACCTTCCCAACATTCTATCTGCAGTAGCATCATCTTCTGCTTGTCTAGACATTTTCTTACCTTGTTCACCAATATATTTCTTTTGTCTTACTCTGGCATCCTTTATTTTAGCTTTTGTTTCTTGATCAATTTTATCAACTTCAGCTTTATCTTCTTCACTTTCAACTTTAGATTTAGCATCTTCTGTTATTTGATGTACTTCTTCATTTGGCGAACCATTTGCTTGAATATCAGCTGATGTTGTTTTATTTGAAGTATGTAATATTTCAACTTTTGGTGGTTTTTGTGAATCATCTACCATAACAATCATTGTATCGGTTGGATCATCTCCACCTCCACCACCTAATACAATTCCAATATAATCATCAATAGGAACACCATTGACTTCTGTAACACCTTGTTTTTTTAATTCTTCTAATTGTTTAGCAGTTGCAGCTAATGATTGTTTTGAACCCCATACATGTGAAACTTTTGTTGTTTCTGGATTCATACCTTTTTCTTTTATATGGTCGTCAACTCTTTTCTTTTCAGCTCTAGCAGATTGAAGAATTTGTTTTCTTTTCTTCTTATTAGCTTTTTTACCTAATTTTGTTTCATCTAATTTTTTATCTAAACATCCCCCTACATCATTAGGCGATTCATCCATACAAGCCATAGCATATCCAACACCAATTTCATTTACTGTAGATGTATCATTTCCAGGTGCTTTTACAGTTCCATTCATACCACCTTCTTTAGCTTCACCATCGACAGCATTTATATTTTCAGAACTCGTATTTGTAGTTTCACCCGTATCATCTTTAGATGGTTTACCTTCAGATCCCCAGGGCTCACCAACTCTACCCAAATCTTTATTCATTTTATTATCTTTGTATTTTCTAACCTTCTCTAAAACTTTTTGTGTAACTTTTCTTGGTAATCTTAATTCATTAAGGGATTCTTCAAGCATAACCATATGATATGGATCTTTTGGGTCAGGCATACCATCGGGTACTCTATAAGCCCATTCTGTCAATATTTTATCTATTAAGGGATGTTTCATATCCTATAACCTTTCAGAAATCTCTTTCATATCACCATAATTAGAACCCGCTTTGGCTTTAATCATATGACCATTTCTCTCTAATATATTCTTTAATTCTGTCAAAGTTGATACTCCATCTTCTTTTGAATAATCAAATGTAAAACTATCATACCCATACAGAACTAATTTCGTTTTCTTACCATATAAATAGTTCTTTAATTCAATTATCGTCTTAATATTTGATTCCGTTTCATACGCTTGAATCAGATAGTTGAACAACTTATTTTTGTTCATATCTGTATAGTTCTTATATAATAGTTTCCGACTATAAATATCAGTAAAAACATAATTATTCTTATTTATTTCAGTCCATTTATTGTTTATATAAGTATGAACTTTATCAAAAAATGGTACTTTTTCCCTTACCTCTTTATCAATTCCACCATACAATAACTTAAATGATATCTGCTTTGACTCTTCATATGTACTACCATAGAAATCTGCAAGGTGTTGATGTACTGATTTTTTGTCAAATTTATAATCTACCAAATCACCAATCAATCGTAGGTGATATGCATCATAGTCATATTCCACCAAATAATCATTTTCAGGTATAAATGCCTTTCGGTGTTCTTTTGTTAGTGCTGCGAAATTAACATTACCAAATGAATTACTTGGCCTACCTGTTGTTGTCCATAGATTGTATTTTGTGTATAACCTACCGTTTGATATATGTTTTCTCACTCTCTCATCAAATATATCACATACATCATCCGATACCCTTACTCCGTTGCTTTCTATGTAACCGAAGGCTTCTGTTACTTCTCTACTATATTGCAGTTCGGATAGTTTACCCCATCCAATTTCATCGCCTACAATTGTTTTTTCTAAATCATCACAATATTCTTTGTGTTTTACAATTGGTATTATTTCATTTAATCGTTTTACAGTGTAATATTTGTTATGAAAAAAATCATATGCATTATTCCGTACACTCTCAATATCAAATGGTTTATTTGTAGCAGACCACCAATACCAATTCATATCTACCACATTTTTAAATGGATAAATATGTTGTAATATTTTAGCATCTGGAGTATAAATTAGTTCATCTTCTAACCATCTATAGTCTTCCAATACACCAACACAGTCAGGGTGAAATTGGCATACCATCTCACTTTCACTATTGAGCCCCTTAACATATAGCAAGGATAATCCATTATTTTTGTGTAATGGATGTAGATATGGATCTGAAAATATGGGTATGACAATATAACTCATAGTTTAATATACAACCTTTTTTGTGTTAAATCCAAGCTATTTTTTAGATTTTAACAAATCCTTTGTTACCAATTTTGAATTTGACATCTGAAACATTCTATTGATTTTAGAATGTAGGAAATATTCTCTTTTCATTCCACTAGGGATAATAACCCATAGCGGTCCAGAAGTAAGTATTTGAAAATTTATGGGATTACCAGTAGAGTCTGAATGTAAACCACTAACAATACATTCTGCGCCAGATGTTGTTTCTCTAAATTGGAAATCATCAAGATAACCACCTGGAAGATCTGAAAGTGGTATGGAATCAACATAATCATCCCATCTAAATTTTACCGTTAAATCGTCTTTTCCATTATTCCATTCTTTCCCTTTTTTTGCTGCGGATTCATCAGCACCTTTAGCAAATAATCCTTTAAGCTTTCTGAGATATTTTACTTCATCAACTTCTGTCGGTATATCTTTCAGCTGAAATTCTTCAATGCTATCACCTTTAGGGAGAACCGTTTCACACTTGAATATATGATCAATATACTGTAATTTGGTATCAACCGTCATCGGTTTTAAATTACCAAATAAATGAATAAAATCATCAATCTCCTTCAACTTCAATACATTTCTCAGATAACTCTTGCGTATCCTAACTCCAGTCGTTTTTTCTGGTTCCAACAATGACATAATTCTCATTTGAGATGTCAACGTGGTATCCCATGTAGATCCGACATTATGAGACACTTTAGTTATTTGAAAATAAACATTATTAAGATAATTTTTAGGCAAATAATTAATTCTCATTAAATCTCCAGGAACTAAAGATGATATTCCATATATTTTTAACGTAGCTTCAATTGGAATTAAGGGTGTTACCCTGTTCCTAACACCATTTACAGCATTTTTAATATACCATTCATACGGAGAACTAACCAAAACATTACCACGGGATCTGGCCAGTTGCTCTTCAGATTTTTTAGTATCTTCCGTAGATTCTTCCTTTTTTTTCTTTTTTGGATATGATTTTCCTTCTAAATTTTCCAATGGATTAACAGCATTATCAAGTTGACTCTTTAGTGCTTCTATATACCCATCGACATCTTTAACATCCTCCCCCCACGATATACTTGAATTGTCCAACTTTAACTGGGTGGGTGATGAATCATTTGACAACCCAGCAAACATTACACTGTCTTTAGATAAATTATATACACCAAAATTTTCTTTTGAATGTATATCTACAAATCGTTTTCCCGCCATATCCCCAATAGAAGGATTGTATCTAACAAATACTTCATTATAATCCACTTCCGTGGTGTGTTGATTCCTATTTAAAAGTTCAAATTTAACAAGTCCATCCAACATCGAGCTTATTGATTGTTCTGAAGCGAGTGTTTGAGATGATTGAACAGCTATCATATTTCCCAGCCCACCCTCTGGCATTGAAAATGATAAATCATATCCTTTAACAATTGTACTTTGGGTATATGGTTTAAACACCAATAATTTTTTTAAAAATTCAGGGAGGTCGGATGATTTTTTAGGTTCATTAGCATCCTCCTTTAATACATTTTTATCAAAAAATGCCATTGAATGTTGCCCATAACTATTAGATTTTAATCCTAATTCTATTATACCACCGCTAGCCTCATCTATTCTACCCATAATATTTTTTAAAAATTCACCAGAAGTCGTTGCTAAATCCATACTTTCTTTAATCATATCTATTGCAATAAATATCTCTCTTAATGGTAATCTACCGTTCTGTTTGTCAGCTGCAGATGGGTTATCACTCATATAAGCCTCACCTGGCTGTAGATATTCTTCATAACTATCAGGTACCATGCCGTTTTCGGTATTGTAAGTAGGCCATTTATCACCCCATGTTTCTGGATATAAAAAAGCTGCCCCAGTATAAACCCCTCTCTGCTTCATAGCATTTTTTAGCTCATCGCTGTAAGTAATAAATGAATTTTTTGAATTAAATTTAGCCTTCAAAGATTGTTCATCTTTTTTAATTTCAGCTGCAGATTTATTCGTTAACGAAGACTCATCATCACTAAATCCAAATTCTTTATTAAGAAATAAATCTTCAAACCAACCAAAATTTACAAACAACCTCATATTGTCCTCTACACTACCAGCATAAAATACACCATATTGTGAAGAGAGCACAGAAGTTAGAGAGCTATTACAATCAGTATCCACACATTCACCTGGTAATTTGGAACTAGTACCACCTAATAATTTAGCAGTTGCAGATTCAAGAGTTTCTCTTAATTCCTCTTCGGTAGTGGAATCGTCACCCCAACTTAACGCCTTCTTATATATTAAAGGATCATCCAATACATCAGAAACAGCCACAGCCATTGTTTCTATATCCAGTCCAAACTTAACCCTCTCTTTTAATTTTTCATCAAAGGTATTACTTAAAAGTGCCGCGTTTTTTGATACCACTTCCACACTACAATCAAATCCACCATCTTCTCTTACTTTAGCATCATAATTTATAACATGACCATACACTGTTTCCATATCACCTTTTGATAATGTAATATAACCATTCTCGCCAAATAAGTTATCTTCAATATCATCCGAATCTAATAATTTTTCTATATCATATAAAAAGCCAGTATCCCAACCAAAATCTATAAATATTTGAGCTCCAGGCTTTAAAAAATATCTCAAATAAATATTTTCAAAATCACTAAAATTGTGAACTATAAAATTAACAGTTGTTTTTTTTATCGTACCCAATGCCCCCTCTGTTTCGGACGAGAGACTTGTTATTCCAGCTGGCGGTTTTAGAAATTGATTTGAATCTGATTCTTGTTCATGAGGTAATATAGCTTTAATTATATTAGAATTGAGCGTTTTATCTTCATTGTTAGATTTATAAGTAACATCATTAGATATTTGAGCATTTGGATCTCGCTCTAAAGTATTTAATACATGATTTCCAAGTTCATATATCCGTTTAAATGCTCCAACTTTTTCCCATTTATGCTTTTCATAGTTATCACCTTGTTTTTTTAAAAAATGATCTTTATAATCTGCATTATTTATATTAATTTGTTTATTTTTATCGTCTTCCCATTTCGTAGCATCTTCCTGATTCAAATTATCACCTTCAATCTTTATATCAGTAGCCATGTCCAAAGAAGTCCACATTCTAACAAATGGTGTACGGGATGATAAATCAGCTTGTCCATCAAAATTTGTTTCGTTTAATTCACCGAATGTATAATAGTCTGGTCTGTCATCTAGATATTGAGATGGTTTTATTTGTTCTCCCGGATCATGGGTTTTACTGGCAAGAAGCTGTCTAGCCTCTATCTTTTTCTTTATCATGACGGGTATATCAGAACCGAATATTCTATTTTTTATACTTTGTGCCATAACCTATTTTATCTCCCTGTTGCATATTCTGTTGTTGCAGGTATCCTTAATCTTGTTCCTGGTGGAAGTGTCATAAACTTTAACCCGTTAGCTTTAGCTATATACCACCAGAAATTAACATCACCATAAAATTGATTAGCTAATTGATCTAACCTATCACCCATTTGGGTTATAACATAAATATCACCATCTGATTCTGGAATACTACTATAGATAGTTGTAGCTGTTGATGTAATATTATAGACGTTAGGTACTTTTATTCCCCGGCGCACATTACTTTTTTTAGTTTTTGAACTTTCGTATCTTGCCATTATACGTTCTCCATCTCAACACCCAATGTTTGATTTATTCCATAGAATGAATTACCACTGGTAGGTTTGTTCTGCAAATCTGTTATTCTAGCAAAATCTAAGCTTGGAACTTCGGAATGAATTACTTGAAATCCTATATCCGCTGTAATATGCTTCGGAACTCTGTGTCCGTTTTTTATTTCCCAAGGCGATTCATCTGGGAAATTAAAGCTTAGACTTTTTAGAAATCCAACCATCTCTGCGGATTTCGAGCCAAATAGTTCACCCAATCTAAATTTTGTTAATGGTGGTTTCATCATCACTCTACTTGTACCAAGTGCGTTTGTAGCCTCTGAATCAATTTCACCCTCTGTTAATACCACTTGGGATTTATATTCTGGATAACATAATGATGTGAGTCTATTCATCTTCGTATAAATCATATTCAATTCATCTTTTGTATTAGCAAATAATGTTAAATTAAAAGATAACTCTCTTTCTGCACTTGTATAAGTATAAACAGGTTCACTTCTTCCTATATAGTTTTCAGAGTTCCAATTTGGTGATATTGTATCTGACAGTCCACTTATATATGCTCTAAAATATATATGAGATCCATCTCTTAAATCTTTGAAGTATAATGGCATTCCAGGTAATTCTTCTACTGTTTCTAAATTTTCATCAGTATCCGAAATCGGCATTATAGTCATTAAATCACCTTTTCCGAAGCCACCCATTGGAACTTTTGTAGAATCTATTGATGTATTTACATTATTTTTAGAATCAATGTTTGAGGTTTTGTCGATACCAGCAACATCTAAAGCAGCACCACCTGCGCCTGGAATTAAGGAATTTACAAGCGATGTTGCAGCACCTTGCAACAAATCACCCACTTGGAATGCCAATGGCTTTCTTAATGCTTCACGTTCAGCGAAAGTTTTATCCGTTGATGCTGCATCTGTAAGATTTAGTGTATCAAAAGCAGAAACTCGTGTATCTAACCATTCGGTGTAGGTATTCGCAGTATTAACCAAATCGATTATAGCCCCTGCAACACCAAAATCTCTTGGTAAATTAAACATAGGAGTTCCCAAACCTTCGGATGGTAAAGAAAGGTTCAATATAGTAGAACCTGGATCATAATAAGGTCTATATTGTTGAAATGATCCCATTATTTCTTGATTCAACACAAATTGTGAACCTTTGTGTGAGTTTAAAAATTTAGATACTCTTACAACATCCTTTTGTAATCTTGTTTTTGGGAAAAATATACTTGGATCATCTTCTTCACCATTAATTGAAACAATATATGGTTCATTGGCATTTCCATATCCGCCAACATTTATACTCCCCAAACCCAATGATGTTAAGCTAGTAATTAAACTAGGTCCATTAGCCGATCTCTCACCACTATTATGCATGTTTGATTTAAGATTAAAATTTTCTTCCATCGAGGTTTCATATAAGGATCCTTCCTGTACCATCCCAAAATATTTATTTTCGGTGTTAACAGTTTGATCTCCATTATACAACAAATTAAATTGGTTAGATGGTGATCCTCCTCTATTACTACCCTTTGACGAATCCAGCACCATCCCATTTTGGATTTTTATATCAGAAGTGTTATATATAGATTGTAATCCACCTTCATTCAATGTTATGTTAGTTATTCCTGCGACATTGGAATCCGATTCGTAATTGGTAATTGTAAGTTGCTGTGAATGTATCCCTAAAAAATTAGAAGTTCCAACTGGGTCTTCTATCGTATATCCACCAGGAAATGCAACATCACTCAGTAAATCAACAGGAACACTAAATGTATCACTTATTGCATTTGTTGTATGGATACTATCGTAATAAGATGTTAATGGAGATTCGCCAGTATTCCAAGTAGTACCATGTGCAGGTATATCATTTGTATATGACCACTCCCCACTAAATATATCACTTATTGTATTTGTTGTATGAATTTTGTCTTGATATGTGAAGCCGGTTGGTATATCCCAAGTAGTAGCATCAATAGTAGGTAAATTAGATGTAAACCAACTACCAACAGTATCGTTAAATGTTGCAGTTATTGGAGTTTGTCCTGTAGTTCCAACACCAATCCCTGAATATATAGAAGTACCTGCCTCTATATTAGTTAAGGTATCAGATAAATTTGTATATTCTCCAATAGAAACACCTTCACCATATAAACTATTATTTGTAAAAGTCATATTTGAGGATTCACCACCAACACCAGTAAATAAACTCAAAGGTGATTGGTAATTTTGATTAGCAGAAAATCCTACTACTTTCTCATTACCCATATAATCAACTTCTTGTGGTTCTGTAATAATAGAATTTTGGCTGGATATTTGAGTCAAATCGCTTTGATTAAATGATTCTATATTTGAAAATGCACTTTTTAAATTTTCTAAACCCAATTTCTATCTCCCATTACCTAGCCGCTGCCCTACCCACCGCTGTACCAACTTTAGTACCAATTCCAGCTATATATGAACCATCTGTCTGACTATCTCCAAATCCCATAACCAATTTATCTAACGCACTTTGTATCTTGATTAAAACTTTACCCTCTTCAGTATTTTTAAATGCTGCCTTTGTATCACCGACTTCTTGGGTATCTGAAGATGATACACCCGCGCCAAGTCCTATTGCGCCACCGATAGCAGCAACGCCGGTAACCACAGCCAATGCAGGAACAGCTGCTAATCCAGCAATCGCTACCGCACCTAATGCAGCAGCCAACATCCAAAAACCAGCGGCTAATCCAATTATCCCCATTATAACCTCTGGAGATGCTAGTTTAAGAATAGAGCCTGTTATGGATTGTGCTATAATTACAAATCCAGCGGCTATCGAATCTATAACAGGTGGAAACATTCCCAAAATTGGAGGGATTTGTTTCATAATATATCCTATTCCAAAAAATGCTAAACCTAGTCCTGCAGCTACTGCAGCTATAGTCAATAGTAAAGGTATAGCAGCAGAACCAGCAGTAGCCATTGAAGCTAATCCCTTACCAGCAAATTTTGCACCAACACCAGCTTTTGTCAATCCAAAACCAGTAGCATATGCTGATAAGGCGGTTGCCCCCAAATATAAACCTATACCAATTATAGCAAGTCCTAATGCAGTTAGAACAGTTCCAACTACACTCCAACCTTCACCAAAACTATCAAAAAAGTTAGTAAGAGAAGATATACCACCAAGTATAGCAATTCCAATACCTTTTATGTTATTCTTAAATAATGTTATATTACTAATAGCCTCATCAGACGCTATCTCACTTAAATCAAGTTCTCTCATTCTAGCAAGTTCCGCTGTACCTTTGCCAGCCTCACTTACCATTTTTGACATTTCACCGACACCCACACCAATTGAATCAGCCAAAGCTTTTCTTTGAATAGCATTCATTTCATTAAATTCAGCTTCAGAACCAACTTGTGCTAAAATCTCATCTTGCAATCCTACTAAATCACCCGCTAGTGCTAATTCTCTTGCTTTCTGTAAATTTAACTGCCTTCCAATTAATACTGAAGCAGTCAATTCAGCTTCTAAAGAAGAACCAAAATCCAACAGCCCATCAGCTATTTTAGCCACATCACCCAATGACATTCCCATAGCTCGAGCTTTAACTGCCGCTTGTGCCATATTTTCACCAGAACCTTTAGTATATGTAGCAATTTCTTCAGATGAACCAGCCATATCAGCCATTACAGCACCTGGAGCTACTCCAGCAGATTTAGCAAGTGCAGCTGTCTGTTTTAAGAAATTCTGCGCTGAATCAGCTGAATGACCACTCATAGTCATCAATTGACCTGTCAACCCAGCCGCTTGTTCTGTAGATATACCAAGAGCTCTAGCAGTATCCATAGAAGCTTCGCTAATTTTTATAGCTTCACCAAACGCAACACCAAAATCATTTGAAAGTGCATTAACTGAACCAGCTACCTCTTGAAACCCAAACCCAAGTTTAGTAGCCTCAGCAGTAGCACCCATTAAATCTGCTTTAAAATCAGTTACACCAACAGCACCAAACGATTCTCCAATTTGGTCTGTATGACCAGCCAATGCCATAACTAAACCCATGAGTGCTATAGCACCTAAAGCCATTATACCCCCATTGGTTTTTGCTTGCTTTCCTATTTCTTTCATTTTACCAAGGGCACCACCTAATAACTTATTATCCATTTCTTGAAGATTAGTATTTTTTTCTTTGTTTGCTAGTACTGCTTGAGCGTGCCCTTGCAACCCTTCCAATAAGTCACCTTCTTGTTCTATCGCTTCAACTTTTTTTTGTTGTTGCACCATAGATTCTTTTTCAGCAGCTAAATTTTCTTGTATTTGATAAAATTTAGTAGTAAGACCATTTTTAGCTTCTTCATCTAAATCTTTTTGTAAATTACCAATTCTATACTGTGCACCATATTCCCAATTAGCAAATGTCGCTTTTGCTTGTGCTAAATCAGCGGCTTGTTTTTCTAACATTTTACCAGCATCATGAACAGAAAGAGTTCCAGCTCTAGCAGCATTTATCGCAACTACAGACCTTTGGGTTGAAAGTCCTGTGGCATCCATACCCTCTACAATTTTTTCCAACTCAAGATTTAAATTTTTCTCAGCATTAGTCCAGTCGAGAACCTCATCTTTATTCTTTTGGATATCTGTTCTGATATCTAAAAGAAGATCTCTCATTTCTCTTAAATCTTCTTTGGATTTTCCAAATTTAAAATTATCTGCCATTATATTATCCTATAAAATCCTCTGGTTTCCAATTTCTTAATTTGACGTTATGACCATACTTTGCAAATCTTTTTTCCATACTACGAGATGCTGTATTCATTTTATCAATAGCATCACCCATTTGCTTATCGTTAGAAAGTTTCTTTTTTTTGTCACTATCTTTTATCCCCAATAGTTTAAATAACTTATCAAAGAACCCTTCGGATAGAATATTTGATCTTTTCATATATGATTTTTTATTTGACATTCTGTTTTCTCCATGAATTGGTAGAATTACTCATATATAAATATTAAATTTGTGGAAAAGTTATTGTCTTATTATCGTGGAATATTTGATCTATTTACAGATGAGGTTGGTTTTTTATTTGCTTTATCCATTTGGTTTTGTTCTTCTTTTTTGGTTTTTACTAATTGTTGAACATAAAAATTGCGCAAATAAGTGGGCATACCATATACATCGGAATGAGTAAATCCTCCTTGTGAATGGTATAATAATTGAAATATATTTTCGTGAAGTTGGGGTCTATGCTCCGGCCTTAGGCCAAAAAAATTCGACAGTCATTGGAATTACCAACGATACCGTCTCTCCTTCCATGTCTACTTCTTGTGTTAAATCTATATCTGGATTAATTCTTGCGATTTGATCTCTGAGAAATAGAGATTCTTTTGATAACATATTATCTACAAAATTTGAAATAATTGATTTAGATGTTTCGCCATTTACAGATGTAATAATAGTTTTTAATCGAGTCGTAACTTCGGCATGCTGTCCTATTTTGTGTAGACTCTTTAATTCACTTGCAATATCATTCTCATCTTTGCCCGTTAAAAGTTTGAAAGTAATCTTTACTTTACTAACAGGAAGTTCCAATTTGAACTCATTATTTGAATAATCTACATCGTCTGGAAGTTCTTTAAATTGACATTGAGTTAAATCAAATGTATTTTGTTTTGATTCGCCAGTATTAGGATCCGTAACTTCAACAGTATAATCACCACCATAGGCAAGTATACGAGATGCTATCATAACTGCATTTTTATCACCTACAAATAAATCATCAGTAATTACCCCTTTACTGACTATAAGTGAATCAAGAAGTCTATCTATAACAACACCTTTTTTAATAAGATTCTGTGATGTAAGAATATCTTCTTCTTTAGCCGTCATATATTTTATTTCTATTTTACCATCTCTCAATGGGTGTTCCTCTGGATATAACTTACCACCACTCGGTAAATCCACCATCTCCGTTGGAAATTTAAACTCTTGTTTTTCTTCTGCCATTATTATACCTCCGTTGCCCTTCTGTACCAACCGAACCAAAATCGTTCTTGCTCCGGTTTCTTGATAACTAAGTTAGCGAATCTTAATACTCGATAGGCTCGTACTCTCTCAAGTTCAAGATTCTGTATTGCTTTAAGTGTTGCTGGTCCGATACCACCATCTACATCAATTTTTTCTTTGTTTTTAGCATTTGCTGTTCTTTGTAAAACCTTAACTGCCCCACCTTGTCCAAAGTTTACACACATATCAAAATAGATATGTCGTAACTTGGGTGGAACATCATCACATTTAGCTCTTCTCCAATAATCTTGATGATATATTGTTTTGGCTTGTTCTTTAGTTAAGTTCTTTATATCCACGTCTGGATAAAACCTTTTAGTGATACCAAAATTGGTTTCACCACCTAAATCTGTTGGGTCATTTACATACCCACCTTCGTGTTTTAATACCACTTCTATTATTTCATTAAATGCAGTTAATTGCTTTGACATCGTTAAAACCTCTTTTTTTAATAACCAGTTACATAACATTTCATATATAAATATATACATAAAGAAAAAATCCCCAACTTTTGTTGAGGATTTTCTTATTATGTTTTGTTTTTATATTTTAGAACTCAAGTACAGCGTAATCATACCTTAAAGTTACAGATATATCCACAGGATCACTTGATGAAAAATCCAAATCATTGAAATTAGCAGAAGTTATAAATGCACCTTTCAATGTCCATTGTTCCACAACATCACCTACTGGTCCTAAAACTTTGATATTAACATCCTTCTTATAGAAATCAGAATATCCATCTCTACCTGTTACTGATTCGTGTCCCAATCTTACCCATTCCATAACGGCTTGAGCAGCTGAAGGGACAACTGGATCATACAGTGTAAATTCAACAGGTTCCCAAGTCGCTTTACCTTTAACATATCTCTTCACATTCATATGATTAAGTTCAACTTCCTCAAATGAAATACTTGGTCTATTAGCGGTTTTTATCAAATAGGCCGGAATACCATCAATAGCCATCACATATCGATTTTTAAGTTTTGGTTCAAATGGTGTAAACATTGCCTGGTTAGCATCAATCAAAGTTGCCATATTTTTTCTCCTAATGTATTAAGTGTATATACACTATATTCTCATATATAAATATAAAAAAGTAAAAAAAATGGGGTTTATATTTAAATAAACCCTCATCTTTATTGTATTTTATGTTTTTTACAACTTATTCAGGGAATGTTGCACCTGTTGGTTGTACTGTGAAATCTAACACAATGAACTCAGCCGTTTTTGTAGGTTGTAAGAAAATTTGTCCATAAAGGATATTTCTATCAACTACATCTGGAGTGTTGTTTGTTTCATCCATTACAACTTTAAAAGCATTTAATCCACTTTGAGCTTGAACTTGTTCAAGGTATGGATTTGCTATATTCATAAACCGTTCTCTTGTCTGAGAATTATTTTGTTCAAACACTAAGAATCTTGAAGAAGCAGCAATGAATTTCTTCACTTTAATCAGTAATCTACGAACATTAACCCTATCAAGAGCTGATGCTTTCTTCTGTAATGTTTTTTGACCCCAAACTACAACCCCTTGTCCTGGAAATGTAGCAATTGGATTAACACTTGATTCATACAACGCATCTCTGTTTGAATGAGTTAATTTCCGTTTAGCCTGGACTGCTGTTGGAATTATACCCCTACCCAAACCAGCAGGAGCATTCCACGGAGCAGCTACTTTATCATTATATGCATATACTCCAGCCATAACAACTGAAGGTGGGACCCAAACATTTTGACCCGTTTGAGAATCAGGTGTTTGAACCCATGGCCAATAAGTAGCAGCGTAATTTGAGTTCATAGCTTTGGCTTGGTCATTTACAGTTGCTAAAGCGTTTGTTCCATAATCAACTGAATCCACAATAACAAATGCATCACCTCTTGATTCACAAACATCGATAGCTTTTGTAATGATAGCTGTATGACCTGTTTGGTTTCTAAGTATACCAGGGAGTAATAAAAGATTAAAGTCGTATTCATCAGCATTTGCTAATAAATTAAGAGCCACCCTATATTGGTCTGCCTGAGCAGTTACAGTCAAATCAAAACCTTGAGTGTTGGTGCTACTTATATTTTCATTAAACGATATAGGGTCAGCTACAGTTCCATCGGCACCACCAGAAAATGATCCCCACGCCGAACCACTATTTGAACCACTTGCAAATGATGGTAATGACGCTGAAGCCTCATTGACTCTAATATTTCCATTTTCATCAAGATAATCTACAGTTTGTTCTAAAACCTCAACTCTGACATATTTTGATTTATTTGGATAATCACCAACATATGTTAAAAATGGATCTGACATATCTGTTTGATTAATTGATATATCTTGATCTCCAATCGTTTTTGATATATAATTACTTTCATTTGGATCTAATGAAAGATTATTCCAAGTTTCAAGAATTTGTTTTTGTTTTGAAGTATCATCACCTTTTCTAATAAGTACAGAAAAAGTACCTTTTTTCTTATTAACACTACCTATCTGCCATCTGATATTATTGGAAGTACCTTCTGTTAAAATATTATTAGTACCAGCACCAGCAGAATTATTTAATACAGCACCATCACTTAAAGTGTGTAATTTAAATGGAGTCTTAAATACCCCACTATTAAAATCTGTTCCACCAGCCATACTTTCTGAAGTAATTGAAAGGTGAGTTCCACCGATTTCTATAAATTCGCCCGTACTTGCAGATGATGCGCCGAATCCCGGATCAAGTGTTACACCAGCTTCAGACTCATATACACCAAAATTTCCAGCTATACTTGCAGTTAAGCCTACGGTAGTAGTAGTAGTACTTGCACTTATATTTAAGTTATGTAATGAACTACTAATATTAATCGCATCTCTTAAAGCATCTGCAGAAAGTGCTAAGGTAGATCCAGACAATACAAATATCTGTGTAGATGTATCTGTAGCACCATCAATAGAACCCGTATAGACAAAATTAACTGTACTTCCACCATTGGATGGAGTAAATGACGCAGATACCAGTGATGCCGCTGCAAATGATAAATCAGGTCCTACTATAGTTAAACTTCCTAAATGTGGAGTGCCGCCACCTACATCTGCAGTATCAATTGATGATGATATAGTTGCACTAGCATGAGAATATCCAGCACCCATAATTCTAACAACTGTTACTTTACCGGAATGCTCTAAGTAATTTTTTACAGTATGTGATGTTAAATACTGATAGTAACTACTACCACTTTTAAATACATCACCGAATTGAGATTGATACTCACTATAAGAATTTACAACCGTTGGAACTAACGCTGTACCTTTTACAGTGGGTCCTACCACAACTGCTCCAATATCACCAATCGCTGCCGGTAAGAATGAAGCGTCTATTTCTTTTGTAAAGACACCTGGGGATACTATTTTTTCTGCCATTTAATTTCTCCTATATACTAAATTATTATTCTGGAAATGTTGCTCCAGTTGGTTGTATCGTAAAATCCAATACAATAAACTCCGCAGTTCTTGTGGGTTGTAGGAAAATTTGCCCATAAAGCATATTTCTATCCACAACATCTGGAGTGTTGTTTGTTTCATCCATTACCACCTTAAATGCATTCAACCCACTTTGAGCTTGAACTTGTTCTAAATAAGGATTAGCAATATTCAAAAATCGCTCTCTTGTCTGAGAATTATTTTGTTCAAATACCAAAAACCTTGAAGAAGCAGCAATAAACTTTTTAACTTTGATAAGTAACCGTCTTACATTCACTCTATCAAGAGCTGATGCTTTCTTTTGTGTTGTCTTTTGTCCCCATACCACAACGCCCTGTCCAGGGAAAGTAGCAATTGGATTAACATTTGATTCATATAATGTATCACGATTTGCGTGAGTTAATTTTCTAGCCGCCTGAATTACAGTATCCAAACCACCACGATTCAATCCAGCAGGAGCGAACCAAGGTGCGGCTACTTTATCATTGAAAGCGTAAATACCAGCCATAACAACTGAAGGTGGTATCCACCTATAAGCACCAGTCTGAGAATCATTTGTTTGAACCCATGGCCAATAAGTAGCAGCGTAGTTACTATTTCTACCTTCAGCCTGATCTGTTACAGTTGCGATATTAGTTACCGAATAATCAGTTGAATCGTAAATAACAAAACAATCACCTCTCGATTCAGCAACATCTATTGCTTTGGTTATAATACCATGATGACCATTCTCTAAATTATCCATAATACCCGGAATAATAATCATATTGATATCATATTCATCAGCATTTGCTAATAAATTAAGAGCTTCTATATAAGAACTACCACCTTGCTCCGAAGTAGTACTATCTAATCTAAATCCTTGTGAGTTAACTGAACTAATTTTATCATAGAAATTATATGCAGCGCCTGTATAATCACCACTTATATTACCCAGTGAATCAAATCCAGCTTCACCATTTGCGCCACCACTAAATGAACCACCAAATGAACCACTCCCTAAACCTGGTAAAGATGATGAATTAGCAGGTAATCTAACATCCCCGTTTTCATCAATATAATCATTTGTATCTGTAACTGTCGATACATAAACAAATTTTGATTTATTTGGATAATTTCCTGCATATGTTATAAATGGATCTGAAGAGTCGGTTACATCTATAGTAGCATATTGATCACCAACCATTTTTGATATATAATTTGAAGAATTTGGATCTAATGAAATATTATTCCAAGTTTCAAGAATTTGTTTTTGTTTTATAGTATCGTTGGCTCTTCTAATAAGAAGTGTAAATGTTCCTGCGCTTTGATTAGTAGATGATATTTCCCATCTAACACTATCCTTCGAACCACTTGGTAAAATATTATCCGTTTGACCTGCTGAACCTGAATTGTTCAGTAAAGCACCATCAGAAATAGTGTTAAGAGTAAATGATGTGGTTGTGTGTGGTACTCCTTCAGCTGTAGATCCTGTAAATTCAGTACCAGTACCAGTTGGTACAGTAGCACTAGCACCACTAAATGCACCATCAAGTATTCTAACGACTGTCAATTTACCTGAATGTTTTAGATATTGTTCTGCTGTATGTGATGTTAAATATTGAAATTTATTACTACCACTTAATACTTCATCGCCAAATACTGCTTGAAATTCCGAATACGAAGATACCACAGTTGGTATCATAGCGGGTCCTTTAACAGTAGGACCTACAACAGCCGCTCCGATTTCACCAATCGCTGATGGTAGGAATGAAGCGTCTATTTCTTTTGTAAATACGCCTGGGGATACTATTTTTTCTGCCATTTAATTTCTCCTAATAATTTAAATTGATCTTTTTGCGCAATAGCAATTAATCATATATAAATATACAAAAAAAAAACCAAAAGATAAAATAACTTTACAATTTATAAAGTTTTATTTATTTTTTTTTGGTAATTTCTTCTTCAAGTTTTGGTGTGAATACACCGCTGGTTAAATCCAAGTTACCATCGCCATATTTTTTGTTGATTGTTTCAACAAATTCTTTTTCTTTTGTTTGAGTTTCAACAAAGTTATTTCTAACATTATCTTCAACTTTATCTAAATCATTCACTTGTTGCTCCAATCTAAGTCTGTTAACACTAAGTTGACCAAAAGCTGATTGCGAATTTGTATAAGACTGTTGTAAATCACTAATTTGTTTCATCTCATCTTCTGTGAATTTTGTTTCTTCTGCCATTTTGTAACCTCTATTTTGTTGTTTGTTAATGTTGTATATAAATATATACTAAAAATCGAAACGATTGATTTATTTTTTTATTTGTTCATTTGTAGCATTGCCCTCAAATCCAAATACAACTTTCGATGGTGTAAGTCTTTTTTGAACTTGATTCATTTTACCCATAACAATAGAATTAGTTTCTTCTGGTAACAAGTAGGCTTTTGTTGAAACTGAGAATGTGGATTTTATAAATCTCTCACCTTCTTGGTTCATTTCCGATGCATCACTTACCGAATCCAACGAACAAACAAATCTATATGTATCTTTATCTCCCCAATATGTTTTATCATGTTCCATAAAAGTTTCAATCAATGGATTCATCTGTTCAATAAAGTTAGTCCATAATACAAATTCATATGTCATATTTACATAATTAGGTATAGTTGTAACTAAATTTTCATATACAGGTAAATTACCATTTTGGACTGAAAATTTTGAATATCTATTATCTTTTGACCATCCTGATTTCCTTACTACCTCTGTATATTTTCTTCTTATATCATGTTCATAACCTGGAAGCGTATCACTTTTTTCGACAGCTGTTCTTTTTAACATAATTAAAGGAAGAATAAGAGAATTATTTTTATCTCGCATCACTCCTCTTTTTCTAACGGATTTCCACCTTTCTTCATTTCCATACATTATAGTAACTTTAACTTGCTCATTTGCCTCTTGTACTGTAGGTTTAATTACATTTTTTATGTATGACATAACTGAAGTATCAATATCTTTGAGTGTTATTGAATACTGTTTACTTAAATCAATTCCAGGCGTTATAGATACAGAATCATTACCACCACCACGAGAATTAAGATTTCTCTGTGATGTTTGTGTTTCTCTATTTACAGTTGAGCTATCAACTAATGTTCTATCTGTTATGGGTTTAATTGCCACTATACTCTCCTATTAACAATAAATAATATTCTAATGACACATACTAGTGGAATAATTCCAATTACAACCCGACTGGTGTGCACAATCTATAGTACCAGTCAAATGTTTACAGGCTCCATTCACCCGACCCCCATTTGCAAATCGTTTAGGTGCACCTACTGCTTTATGTTTCTGTGTCATACCACCACGGGCCATTGCTCTACCTTTTCTTTTTGGCTGTGGCTTTGTTCTTCCACCTTTACGATAACCACCGTTACCAGCAGATGGCATAGATGGCATACACCCACCATTGGCCATTATTTGACCCGGAGGACAACCGCCAGTTTGCATTTTTCTTGTTTTTGGTCTTCCACCGCTCGCCATTCTTCTTTTTGCGGGAGCTCTACCTGCATTTCCACCTTTACGTCTTACAGGCGCTCTTCTTCCTCTTGCCATATTATTTCTCCCATTGACTTTACCACCATTTTTAAATTGACTGGGTGAAGGTAATTGTCCTTCTGTGAATCCACCAGTATGATGAGATGTTTGTGTACTATTTAATTCGTCTAAAAATTCTTGCCCTACTACATTTACAGTTTCTGCATTTACAATATATTCACCGCCTTCCAATTCTACAGGTGTAGTTCCACCTACAATTGCAGGTATTCCACCTTGTTCGTGAGATGGTCCTTGTAATATTCCACCAGCATTATATTCTCCAACAGGATGGGTATCACCTTGCATACAAGTTCCATCGGACATCATATGTTGTCCTGGTGGACATTGATTCATAATATTATTATTTGCCATTTATCTTCTCCTACTTCTTAACGCTTTTAGTTTATCTTTTTTAGTTTTTACTTTTCCTTTAAATACTTCTGATTTAACAGCATTCATATCAACTTTACTGATAGCTATCTCTCGT
>TARA_R110000851_G_scaffold43735_1_pt1 | contig 20751 bp, 28 predicted proteins | sample TARA_R110000851 | Tara Oceans TARA_R110000851 (sample SAMEA4397627) | marine metagenome | biome: Polar Biome; feature: [DCM] deep chlorophyll maximum layer (ENVO:01000326); material: water (ENVO:00002006), including particulate matter (ENVO:01000060) such as... | depth 17 m
CTCATTAATGACTGAAATTGTGATAGCTTTACTTATGATAGTCAACGGAGAAATTATTGAACACAGAATACAAGAATCTATGTCAAACTGTTTGAAAGGTAAAAGAATTGCAATGCGTACAAATAATAGTAATAATGTAGACTATCAGTGTATAAAATCAAAAGCAGAAACAGAAATTTATATGGGTGAAAAATCTATAAAAAAATTAATTTTAAACTAGGAGTACATATGAATTTAAGTCGTAACTTCACTCTTTTAGAACTTACTAAAAGTGATACAGCCGTACGTAAGGGCATTGATAATGAACCCAATGCCGATCAAATAGATAAATTAAAAATGCTTTGTGAAAATATTTTACAGCCAGTGCGTGATCATTTTGGTAGAGTAAAAGTCACCAGCGGCTATCGTTCACCTGAGTTGTGTGTAGCCATAGGATCGAGTTTGACCAGTCAACATTCAAAAGCTGAGGCGGTTGACTTCGAATGTATGGGAGTCGATAATGCTGAGGTTGCTGATTGGGTAAAAATGAACTGTGAAACGGATCAATTGATTCTCGAATACTATACGCCCGGACAACCCAATAGCGGATGGATCCATGCAAGCTACATACCTTACCACCCAAGAGCTCAGTATATGAGAGCATATAAAGAAGAAAACAAAACTAAATACAAACCAATCACAGGAAAAGCAATCGACCTTGTATGAAAATAGATTTATTCTCTATTCCAATTTATATTTCAAATGTAGATGTAGATAGAATAAAATTAAAAAATCAAACATTTAAGAAAAGATGGCTGTCTGGTACAGAAGCATCGCATGAATCAGAAGTAAAGATAGATGATGAAAGTGCAACATATCTTTTAGGCTGTGTGTCTAAATTAATAAGTAAAGATATAAGGGGACCACATAATTTAGAGTTAAGTAATATTTGGGAAAACCATTACAAAGAAAATGATTTTCAAGAAATACATAATCACCCGCAATCTCATTTTTCTTTTGTTATTTATAAAAAAATAGATAAATCTAATACTGTCTTTATAAACCCATCAGTAAAATTAATAACCTCGTACTATGAAACAAACTTATGTGATAACTTAAGTGTTTTTGAAGAAAATTTTAAACCAGAATGTAGGCAAGGACAGTTACTGGTGTTTCCAAGTTTTGTTGATCATATGGTTTTAAAAAATAGTAATTCTGATACAGTATCTGGCAACATAAATATAAAAATGGTAAAGTAAATTATGGCAATAGGACGAGGACAAATAACAGCACAAATAGATGGTAAGCTTAGGGGAGCTAGAGGTGAAAAAAAGAGAAGATTACAAGTCAAAAAGAAACCTAATAGCAAAAAACCTAAGGTCTTCAAAGTTTAGTCAAAAAGTGATACAATCCAAGAAATTGTACAACCGTAAAAAGGATATTAATGGCAACTTCAGGGACTACAGCATTTGATTTATCTATAGAAGAAATCATACAAGAAGCTTACGAAAGATGTGGAATGGCCACAACTAGTGGTTACAGTCTTAGATCAGCAAGAACTAGTCTTAATTTATTATTCGCAGAATGGGCCAACAGAGGTATCCATCTTTGGAAAGTATCCCTACATGAAAACACATTAGTATCAGGTCAAGCAGAATATGCTGTTGACTCAGCTGTAAGCGATGTTCTTGAAGCTTTTGTCTCTACAACTGCAGCAGGTGCAAACTCAATAAACACACAAGACGTATCTTTAACAAAAATTGATAGATCTGCTTATGCAGCATTACCAAATAAATTAGCTAAAGGACAACCCTCACAATACTATGTTGATAGACAAGAAATTCCTAAAATATATTTATACCAAGCACCAGACTTAAATACTTACACAGTTTTAAAATATTATGTAATTAAAAGAATACAAGATGCCGGAGCTTACGGAAATGATGCAGATGTTGTATTTAGATTTTTACCCTGCATGGTAGCAGGTCTTGCTTATTATTTAGCAATGAAAAACGCACCTCAACTTGTGCAACAAAATAAATTAATTTATGAAGATCAATTAAAAAGAGCTCTTGATGAAGATGGACAAAGAGCATCTACGTATATTACACCTCAATCTTTTTACCCTAATGGAATATAATTATGGCTAAATGGGCAACAGGAAAAAGAAGTCAGGCAATATCCGACAGATCAGGTATGGCATTTCCTTACACAGAGATGGTCAAAGAATGGAATGGTTCATTAGTTCACACTTCTGAATTTGAACCTAAGCATCCACAAATTAGAAGAAAACATGTAACTGCTGATGCAATCGCTTTACAAAATTCTAGAAACATGAAGTTTCAACAACCAACTCAACAATTTTTAAGTGCTCAGGATCAAACATCTTCTAACTCAGGAGGCACGATGGTTGGAGTAGCTAACCTAACTCTTCCTGGGAACTTTGCTTTTATTACAGCACAGCCAGGAGAAGACGTAACACTTAGTGGTGTTGTGATAAGCACTATGAAACCTGCTGATCCATCTTTACAAAATAGGAGAAGAGAGTTAAGTGTTGTTGTAGGATTAACGGAAGTGAGTATTACATAATGGCTATTACACATTCAGATTTTTTAACACAAGTAAGAAACTACACTGAAGTTAGTAATACAGTTTTAACTGATACAATTGTAAACGATTTCATAAGATCTGTAGAATTAGATATCGCTGGAAAAGTTGATTATGATGATTTAAGAAAATATGTAACATCTACTTTTACGGCAGGTAATAGATACGTCATATTACCAGGCGATGCTATAATAGTAAGATCTGTTCAAAGTATAGACAGTAGTAATAACAGAATTTTTCTAGAAAAAAGAGATACAAGTTTTATTTCAGAATTTGCCCCAAACGATAACACAACTGGACAACCTAAATATTGGGCTAATTGGGAAGATAACGTTCAACAAGGTCAAGTAATTTTAGTTGCACCTACCCCTGCAAGTGCAGATACTGTGCAAGTTAATTACATTAAAACACCACCACAATTTACAAGCACTTCAAATACTTACATATCTACAAACCAAGAATCAATGTTATTACATGGCGTTTTAACTGAAGCCTTTAGATACTTAAAAGGCCCTATGGATATGTACAAGCTGTATGAAACAAAGTATAATGAAGAGGTACAGAATTTTGCTCTACAACAAATGGGCAGAAGAAGACGAGCGGAGTATGATGATGGAGTACCAAGAGTAAAAATTCCTTCACCATCTCCGAATACTAATTAAAAGGAGAAATATTATGGCAATAACAACAAATGCAATCTGCGATTCTTTTAAAAAAGAGTTGCTGCAGGGCAGTCACGATTTTGATGCTAACGGCTCAGGTGGAGATACATTCAAATTAGCAATGTACACCAGTTCAGCAACATTAGGTAAATCAACAGCAAATTATTCAACTAACCCAGGCGGTGGAAGTAACACTGAAGTAACTTCACCATCAGGTTATACTGCAGGCGGAAAAGCTTTAGTCAACAGTGGAGTGAAAGTATCTTCAAGCATAGCTATTACTGATTATGCTGACTTATCTTTTCAAGGAGTTACATTAACTGCAAGAGGAGCTTTAATTTACAACACTCAAACTAATGGTGGTTCGAATACCACTGATGCGGTGGCTGTGTTAGATTTTGGTGGAGATAAGACTGCAACATCTGGAACATTTACAATCCAGTTCCCTGCATTCACTACATCTGCTGCGATTTTAAGAATAGCATAATTTTAAAGGAGTTAACATGGCATTGGTAGTACACGATAGAGTAAAAGAAACTTCAACGACAACTGGAACAGGTACGTTAAATCTTGGTGGAGCAGTATCAGGTTTTGAATCATTTGTTGCAGCTATCGGTAATTCTAATACTACCTACTACGCTATAACAGCCTCGAACGGAGATTTTGAGGTTGGCTTAGGAACTGTTACAGATGCAACACCCGATACATTAGCAAGAACTACTGTTATCACATCTTCAAATTCTAACAATGCAGTTAACTTTTCAGCAGGAACTAAAGATGTATTTTGTACAATGCCTGCATCTAAATCTGTTATTGAAGACGCAAACAATCATGTAACTTTACCCCATGATTTATTTATTGAGGGTGGTCTTATTGATCTTAAAAATGATGGCGGTGCTGTATCACAGATTAAATTCTATTGTGAGTCTAGTAACGCTCACGCACAGACACTTATTGGTGCACCACACTCAGTAGCTGCAACAAATACCTTAACGCTACCCGGTGGAAGCACAATAGGAAACAGTGCTGCAACTCTTGTATCTGATATAGGAACACAAACTTTAACAAACAAAACTTTAACAAGCCCAGTTATAAATACTGGAGTTAGTGGTTCTGCATTTTTAGATGAAGATAATATGGCATCTAATTCTGCAACTCAATTTGCATCTCAACAATCTATTAAAGCTTATGTAGATGCACAAGTTGCTACAGTTCCAGTAGGAGATATTACTTCTGTTGTAGCTGGTACAAACTTATCAGGTGGCGGCACATCAGGTGACGTTACACTAAATTTAGCTGATGCTTCTACATCTGCTAAAGGAGCTGCATCTTTTAGTTCAGATAACTTTGCTGCTAGTTCTGGAGCAATAACAATTAAAGATCTAGGAATAGCTACAGCAGAAATTCAAAACGATGCAGTAACTCAAGCTAAGATTGGCGATGATGCAGTAGGTGCAGACCAACTTGCAGCAGACGCTGTAGTAACTGCTTCTATTGTAAACAGCAATGTAACTGTTGCCAAAATGGCAGCGAACAGTGTCGACAGCGATCAATACGTTGACGGTTCAATAGACACAGCCCACATTGCAAATGCTCAAATTACGAATGCCTTAATGGCAGACGATGCTATAGACACAGCCCAGATTGCGGACAATGCTGTTTCATTAGCTAAAATGGCATCAGGTACGGATGGAAATATTATTTCATTCGATGCTTCAGGTAATCCTGTAGCAGTTGCTACTGGAAGTTCTGGACAAGTTTTAACTTCAGCGGGAGCTGGAGCAGTACCATCTTTTCAAACTCCAACAGTTGGAGATATAACTTCTGTTGTTGCTGGTTCAGGTTTAACAGGTGGTGGTACGTCAGGCGATGTAACATTAAACGTTGGAGCTGGTACTGGTATCGATGTTGCAGCAGACGCTATTTCTGTTGATGTATCTGACTTTATGGCTAATGGTTCAAACAACAGAATTGTTACCGCAACTGGTGCTGATGCACAAAATGCAGAAGCTAATCTTACTTTTGATGGTTCTACTTTAGCTGTTTCAGGAGCTTTGACTACAACTGGTAATATTACTGTAGACCACGTTTTACCTCAAGCAAACGACACTTACGATTTAGGAGCTGATGGCAATGTTTGGAGACATGTGTATACTGGTGACTTACATTTAACTAACGAAGCGAAAGCTGAAGGTAACGCTGTTGATGGTACAAAAGGTAATTGGACTATTCAAGAGGGTGCAGAACATTTATTTATATTAAATAATAAATCTGGTAAAAAATACAGATTCGAATTGAAAGAGATGTAATGATTTTTAACTTTGACCAAAAACAATACGATAGTGAAAAGTTGTCTGATAAAGGTAAAGTGTATTTACAAAAAATACAAAGTGTTGTTTCTAAAATGAGTAATTTAAGTTTTGAGTTCAACGATTTAGAAATCATACAAAAACACTACTCTGATCTGCTGACTAAAGAATTACCAGAAGAAGAAAAGGTAGCGGAAAAAAAAGAGGCGTAACCCATGGCCTTTGGAATAACCGCATATGCTGAAGCGGCAATCGCATCAGAAGCAAACGATATAATTGCTTATCCTCAAGGTAATACTCTTACAGCTTCATTAGGAAACTCTGGTACACCTGGAACTGCTAACGTTCCTGTTACAGGATCTCAAGCTACAATTAGTACAGGTCAAGTTATTTCAGGTACCTCAGCATTAGTGAATGTAACTACTGCTGGTCAATTGACAACTTCAATTGGAGAAGAAGGTATTGATATTGGAGTGCCTTTAACAGGTATAGAGATGTCAATCTCTAACAAGAAATTATCACAAGATACATTAACTGCATTTGCTCAAGCACCTTTTGCAACTCAAAGTCCAGACACTATCGAAGTACCAATTGTAGAAGTTGCTACAACGACTGGTGGAGAAATTGGTGACTTCCAATTGAATATGACGTTTGGAACATTCTCGGTTTCTGCGGACGGAAATGTTTCTGTAGTTGTTTCAGAACACACATTAAACACAGCAATAGGAAGTACATCTGTTGTTGGTATTGGTAACGTTCCTGTTACTGGAATTCAAATGACCTCTTCAATTGGTTCAGAATCTGCATTTACAGATCATACTGTTGCAGTATCTGGTCAACAATTAACAATGTCTATGGGTGAAGAAGGCACTGCAGGTAATGCAACAATTGCTGTTACAGGAATTCAAATGGCTTCTAGCATAGGGACTGCTTCTCAAGCAACTAAATACGATGTTTCAGGGCAACAAATGGCAACCTCTGCAGGTTCAGTATCAGTTACAGGTACTGGAGTTGTTATCCCTACAGGTATTCAACTACAAACAAATACAGGCAATCCTATAATAACAGCATGGCAAGAAATTAATCCAGGAGTAACAAACGTTTGGACAGAAGTTGATTTAGCTGCTTAGAAAGGATATAATAAATTATGGCATCAAGTTACACAGATTTAGGGGTTGAGTTAATTACTACCGGTGAAAAAGCTGGTCTATGGGGAACTATCACTAATACTAATTTACAAATTGTTGAGCAAGAGGTAGGAGGCTACTTAGCAAAATCAATTGCTGGTGGTGCTGCACAAACTGACTTAGCCATTGTAGATGGTTCTACATCATCTTCAGACGCAAGAAATGCAATCATAGAACTTACAGGAAGTATTTCGGGTAATCAAATAGTTACAATACCAGACTCACTTGAAAAAAATTATGTAATTGTTAATAGCACTGTAGGTAATCATACCGTGCAGTTTAAAACTTTATCAGGGACAGGTCCTACTTTTTCTGGAACGGACAAAGGTATAAAAATAGTTTTCTCTAATGGGACAAATATTATTGATGTATCTGGTACTTTTTCTGCTCTTGGAGCTATTAGTACAGGCGCAATTACTGCAACGGGTCATGTCGTGCCTGGAGCTAATGATACATACGATTTAGGTGCTAATGGTAATGTGTGGAGACATGTTTATACAGGGGATTTACACTTAAATAATGAACATAAAACTGAAGGAAATGTAGTGGATGGTTCAAAAGGTAGCTGGACTTTACAAGAAGGTTCTGATGATATATTCTTAATCAACAACAAATCTAATGAAAAATTTAGATTAAAACTAGAAAAAATTTAAGGAGAATTTATGGGTATTATTTCTAATGGCGATACAGTAATAGACAATGGCGCTATATCAGCTAATGAAGTTGACACAACTCAAATTAATAATGATGCTGTAACTGCTGACAAAATAGCAAACACTGCTGTAAGTGCAGGGCAATACACAGCTTCAACAATTACAGTTGATGCTCAAGGAAGAATTACTGCAGCTTCATCTGGAAGTGGTTCATCAAATTTTCAAAACATATTTTACAAAACTGGACCTGCTAGTGGAACTTACACTACACCATCTGGAGTTTCTAAAATCCAAGCTTACGCTTGGGGCGGAGGCGGAGGCGGAGGTGGTCTCTACGGTGGAACTGGTGGACAAGCAGGAAACGGTGGAACTGGTGGTTATGGTTTTTACGCAAAAGCAGCTTCAGCTTCTACAGGTTACTCTTATGCTGTTGGTGGCGGAGGAAGTCCAGGATCAGGAATGAATAATGGCAGTGCCGGAGGCGCTGGAGGAAACACAACAGTTGGTACATTAGTAATTGCTAACGGAGGCGGTGCAGGACAAGGAAGAAGACAAGGGCAAAGTCCAGGGTCTGCTGGTACAACTCCTGGTGCAACGCACACTGATTTTCCAAGCACTATTATTTTTGGTGGATTAGGAGCGGGTGGAACTGGTGCGAGTCAAACAAGTCAACCAGGTGGTTCCGGTCAAGGCGGCGGTTTAGTATTATACGATAACAGAGGTTAATAAATATGGCATACTTAATTTTTAGCAAAACAGACAGCTCACTATATAAAATAGCTGCAAACGATACAGATAAAAATAATTTAAATATTATTGATGATCAATATACAATAAAAGACGTAACTGATTCAGAATTTAATTCTGTAAGAAATGAAGAAAAAATTCCAGAGTTAAGTGGAGACACGGTTACTTTTACAGATCTTGATACTAGTTATGGTAATGCTGTTGAATTACAAGCGTGGATTGATAATGTGAGTAAACTGTGCGATGAATTTGTATCTGCAACTAACCAAGCTAATCCTAATTATGATGCAATAAATACTTATAACCAATACTTAAAAGGTTTTGATACTACTTTAATTACTTATCCGTTAAATACAAGTTGGGAACAATATTGTGCAGACAACGGAACAGTATATTTTAATACTTTACAATTACCGTAATAATCATTAATTAGTATTTATGGATACTAATTTGTTATCTTCCTATATCCAAATACACAATAACGTATTAGCAGAAAATGTTTTAACAAGTTTTGAAAAGGTTTGTAGTAATCACGAATCATTTAAAGACGGAAATGTTGTTAACGACTCTCAAAAAACTGAAAATACTGACAAAAAAATTAGAGATACAAAAATTTGGCCCTTAGTTAATTCTGAAGATGAGAAAAGCTACACTAATATTCATTGGTGTAATTTATTATTAACTATGTTTAACAAATATTCTGTTGATTATTTTAAAAAATATCATCCGTATAGGCACAACCAAGCGGATGTAATAGACATACAAGTTTTAAAGTACAACGTAGGTGGTCATTATGAATTTCATGTTGATCATTCTAAAATGATTCCACGAACCTTAAGTTTTATTTATTTAATCAATGATGATTATGAAGGTGGTGAGTTAATTTTTGCAACACCTGATTTTAAAAATGATTTAACAATTGAAAAAAAGAAAAATACTTTAATTGTTTGGCCTAGTAATTTTATGTATCCACACATGGTTAAACCAGTTACAAAAGGAACTAGGTTTTCTGTAGTAGGATGGGCTCTGTGATAAATAATTTTAAGGTTATTAAAAATTTAATTACTCCCGATGAGGTTGAAGTTTTAAAAATCTGTACTGAAATAATGCACAGAACTAATTTACATAACTTTGATTTTAAGCAAAGCAATAATGCAGATTCATTTTTTTACGGTTCAGTAATTGGAGATTCGTTTCTTTTAAAAGTAAAACCAATAATAGAAAAAGAAGTAGACCATAGTTTATTACCCACTTATTCTTTTTTTAGGATATATACTAAGTTTAGTAGGTTAGATAAACATCAAGACAGACCATCTTGTGAGCTTTCTGTGACTTTACATATTGCTAGTGATAAAAATAATTGGCCTATTTTTATGGGCGGTGAAGAAGTTGTTTTAAGTCCTGGCGATGCTGTAATATATAAGGGTACTGAAATACCACATTGGCGAAATGAGTTTACAGGAGATTATTATTCTCAAGTTTTTTTACACTATGTGAAAGCTGATGGTAAATATAAAGATCACTATAAAGATAAAAGACCTTACTTTGGAGTACAACAATGAGATTTATACAAAACGATAATGATGGTGCATGTGATATAATTTTTTCAGATAAAGAAATAGAGATAATAAAAAATAAAAAAAAGTTAGTTTTACCTGCAGAAACACTTAGACACTTTGGTAATACCTTAGTTGGAATGGTAGCAAATTGGAATATGCGATTTAATGAGGAATTACAGAACAAACAAACCTTTACTAACACTAAAATAGAAGGCACCTCTGATATAGAAGATAAGAAGTGACTATGCTATAATAAGCCATGCCATTAACAAATGTACAAATTAGACCCGGATTTAATAAACAGGTAACCGAAACAGGCGCTGAAGGTCAATGGACTGATGGTGATTTTGTTAGGTTTAGATACGGATTGCCAGAAAAAATTGGTGGTTGGGAACAAATCACAGCTAGTACATTGCTTGGAAAAGTTACAGAACAATTAGTTTATGCAGATCTAGACGGTAATATTTATGCTGCATTAGGAACTAATAAAACTTTAATTATTTATTATGAAGGATCTTTTTACGATATTACTCCCTTAGATAGCGCTATTACTGGTGCAACCTTTACAACTATAAATACAAATCCAACAGTCACTGTCAACAAAGCAGCACACGGCTTATCTGTTGGTGATTTATTTACTTTTACTTCAGTAACCCCTCCTACTGGAGCAGGTTACACAGCAGCAAATTTTACTGATAATACATTTCAAGTAGTAACCATTCCGACTATTAATACGTTTACAATTACTATGGCAACAAACGCAGGTACTTCCGTGTCTGCAAGTGGAGCAGCAACAATAAACCCATATATTAAACCAGGGCCTCTAACTCAAAGTTATGGTTATGGTTGGGGTGCCTCTACGTGGGGAGGAGCTTCTGGAGTCGTAAATACTTTAAATGGTACTTTGTCTGACAATACCGCAGGTACTGGTGGCTCTGGAACAGATATTACACTAACTTCAACTGTTGGGTTTCCTGCATCAGGGACTATAAAAGTTGGAGCTGAATTTATTTCATACTCTGGAGTAACAGGAAATAACTTAAACAATATTACTAGAGCAGTAGGTGGTACTAGATCAGCACACAGTTCTGGAGCAGGTGTAGAATACTATACAGCATGGGGACAAGCGGCTTTATCTTCTACAACACTACTAGATCCTGCAACATGGTCACTTGATCACTTTGGACAAAAATTAGTATGTACAATTAAAAATGGTAAAATATTTGAATGGGATCCTCTTTCAGTTACAACAGCAGCTTTAGAAACTAGAGCAACAGTAATATCTGGAGCTCCTACAACTTCTGTAATGTCTATTATCTCTGAGAGAGATAGGCACTTAATTGTTTTAGGAACAGAAACTACAATTGGTACGGCTTCAACACAAGACAAAATGTTTATAAGATTCTCAGACCAAGAAACATTAAATGATTATCAACCTACTTCAGTAAATACTGCTGGAACCTTTAGACTAGACTCAGGTGTAAAAATAGTAGGTGCTACAAAAGGTAAAGATTATATATTAGTTGTTACAGATACTGCTGCTTATACAATGCAATTCGTAGGACCACCTTTTACTTTTTCTATAAGACAGGTTGGAAGTAATTGTGGGTTAATTGGTCAACACGCAATTAAGTATGTTAATGGTAGAGTATGGTGGATGGGACAAGCTGGTGGTTTTTTTGTTTATGATGGAACTGTTAAATCTATACCTTGCCTAGTTGAAGATTTTGTATTTACCAATAAAGGAAACAATTTAGGTATAAATTATGGTGCTGGAGAAGTAGTATACGCAGGTTTAAATCATTTATACGAAGAGTTAAGTTGGTTTTATCCTAAAGCAGGTTCTGATGAGCCAGATAGAGTTGTAACATATAACTACAGTGAGAATACTTGGACTACAGGCACGTTAGCTAGAACTAGTTGGTATGATTCTACACTTTATGATAATCCTTATGCTTCAGAATTTGACCCAACTGCAACACCAAGTTTTCCTGTTATTCAAGGAGTGACTAATGCAAATGGTGCTTCTATTTACTATGCTCATGAAGTAGGTAACAATCAAGTTAGTTCTGCTGGAGTTAAAACAGCGATACCTGCTTTTATACAGTCTGGTGATTTTGATTTAGGAGAAGGTCAAACATTTATGAGTATAAGAAGATTTGTTCCTGATTTTAAATTACTTACTGGAGACGCACAAGTTACAGTAAATTTACGTGATTATCCAACAGATGGTGCAGTATCTTCACCTCTTGGACCATTTACAATTACAAGCTCAACTGATAAAGTAGATACCCGAGCTAGATCAAGATTTGCTAGTTTAAAAATAGCTAATACCTCTACCGATCAATCTTGGAGGTATGGTACATTTAGAGCAGATATACAAGAAGACGGTATGAGGGGATAATGGACGAAATATTTTTACAAGATTATGCTAACAATGTAGCACAAGCTCAAGATCCTTTTGGTATAGCAGCAGTTCAATCTCAACCAGGATTTGAAAATTACACACCTTCAACTCAAGGAATAGAACCAATAGCAGCAAACCAACCGATGGGTTTAGTTCAAGATCCTACCCCTGTAGATTATAAGGGGATGATTAAAGAGGGGTTAAAAAATGTTGGCACAAATTATGTGATGGATAAGCTAGGATTAGAAGGTATTAAAAGAAATGTTGTTGGATCAATGATAGGAACTAATGCTTTAAGTTTTAGTAATCCTCTTGGAATGGCTATTACAGCCGGTACAATGATGTCTGGTTCTACGTTACCTGATGCCGTAAAAGGAATTGCTGGTATGTTAAGAGGTAAAAGATTAGCAAAAAATATACAAAAGAATGTAGATAATGACAAACAAGGTGATATTACAACCTACAATATGAAAACAGCTACTATGCAACCTACTCCACAAGACTTAGGTAGAGGTCAAAATAATGACGGTGGGTCTGCGCCAAAAACTTCTGCACCTGCACCATCAACACCATCACATCAAACATCTGGACCTGGTGGGTTACATAGTTACTAATGGCTAGAGTTGATATACAGATACCGGAACCTTCTCCTGAATACAGTGAGGAAAATCAAAGACAAGTTTCTCAATCTTTACAAACTATGAAAGATAAATTAAACACTTCGTATCAACAAGAATTAAAAAATGAACAAAATACATTTAATTATTTTTTATCATGACAATACAATATAAAAATGCTGGTATAAATCTTTCGGGAACAGGCACTGTATCTGTTCTTACTTCTCCAACAGGAGCAAGATGTTTAATTAAACAAATACAAGTAGACAATAGTTCTGCGAGTCCCGTTAATTTATCAGTTCAAGTTACCGATACTTCAGCTACAGCTACTTTTGCTATTTCTAGAAAAGCTGTTGCAGCAAACACAGTTGAAAATATTATAGATAAAACTTTAATTTTAGAAGAAGGTGATATTTTAAAAATGACCGCAGGAACTGGTGGAGAAATACAAGGCATAATTAGTTATGCTCAAATAGATAGATCTCAAGAAAATGGCTAAGATAAATATCTTCACAGATAGTATTGTAATAGATTCTTTGTTTCATAATAAATTAGATGATGAAATATTAAAAGAGTTAAATATTAAAAAACAAAATAATCAAGGCGTTATAAAATCAAACGAAAAAGGTTTTCAAACAGACACTATAGATAATAAAATAATCTGTGATTGTATTTTACAAAAATCAGTTTCTTTAATATTTAAACACTACAATGTTAAACCTAATCTAAAATATAGTTTAAATAATTTGTGGATAAATGAGAACTATAAACATTCTTTTAATGAACCCCACTCGCATCCTGATAGTAATTTTTCAGGGACTTACTATGTAGAAGCTAAAAAGGATGGGGGAGAATTAGTTTTTTTAAGAAATGATAAGTCAGGATCAATGACTATGTGTGAAGAAATATCAAATGAATTTTATAATCTTTATAAAATTCAACCTCTTAAAAATCAAATAATATTATTCCCTTCTAATTTGGAACATATGGTTTACCCTCATTATGAAGAAACACCTAGAATCTCTATCTCTTTTAATGTAAGTGTAGAAGCTTAATGAAACTACAAGTTATAGATAACTTCTTTGACAACTATTCAAGAATAGAACCAGAGTTTAAAAAAATAAAACTATATAATTTAAAGGATTTTAATGATGAGTTTAAAGATAATCAAGAATGGCCTGGTTTTAGAAGTGAAGCTATTCACCAAGGTAATCCATTTCTATTTGAATTATTTCTAAAAGAATTTAAACAAAAGTTTAAAATGCATATGCCTTTTGCAGTCGACTTATATTTACATTTACGACTTGGACAAGATCAAGTTAAAGATTGGATTCATAAAGATCTAGCCTGTCAGCTTGGAATGATTATTTATTTAACTGATAATTTAGAATCAGGGACAAATTTTTATAAAGATAATTCTGAAGTACCAAATACAACAGTCAATATGGTCAAAAATAGAGCTATTTTATTTGACTCACAAACAGACCATAAATCTATGTTGAACTTTGGAAATAGTTTAGATGATGGTAGACTTACTTTAAATGGTTTTGTACACTTAAAATAATGGCTAAACAAAAATTTACGCATTTCGTTCCAAGAGATCAGCCTAGAAAGAGACCTCGAAGACATTGTAAAAGCCCTAATAAAAAAAAGAAGTTGCAACACAACAAAAAATATCATAGACAAGGAAGGAGGCAAAAATGAGTGAACTAGTTAAAATACCAGCTGAAGCAAAAGAAATTATTAAACATAAAAGAACTGGCAAAGTATATGCTGATAAAAATGATTTTGATAATGATGTTGCTGATCCCAATACTGATACTACTGTGGATGATTTTAGACAAGACCTTGAAATTAAGGTTACTAAAGTTACTATGGGGGCGCTAACTAAAAAATAATGGAGCCAAGAGGAGCCACTGAGCTACAGATGGAGATGCTTTATAAGTATGTCTCCAAAGATTTGTTAGATCAAGTACAAATTTGTACATCAATACCAGGTAAAGTTCCGATAGATCCAAACAAAGTTAATATACTTTGGCAAAAAAATTCTTACGATCAACCTAACCTTCAGGAGTTCTTTGGTAATAAAGAAAGACATGAGGAGTATGATTGGTATGTGTTTAATAGTCATTGGAATTACGAAAAATTTAGAATGGTATTTGACATACCAACTGAAAGATCAATAGTTATTAAAAATGGTGTTGAGAATTTTCCAATACGAAAGATATATAAAAAAGGTGAACCTATAAAACTAGTACATCATTGTACACCCTGGAGGGGTTTAAATGTTTTACTACGTGCCATGCAAGAAGTTCAAAATTTAAATGTTACTTTAGATGTTTATAGTTCATGTAAAGTGTATGGATCTGGTTTTGCAAAAGACAGTGAAGCTGATTTTGAGGCTTTATATGAACAAGCTAGAAAATTAAAAAACGTCAATTACATAGGTTACAAGCCTAATGAATACATTTTAGAAATGATGCCAAACTATGATATGTTTGTATATCCATCTATATTTGAAGAAACATCTTGTGCTTCTGCGCTTGAAGCGTTGGCTTCTGGTGTTCATGTAATTACAAATAACTTTGGAGCTTTGTATGAAACGTGTGCTGAATGGCCTGTGTACGTTAACTACTCTAAAAATTATGAACAAATGGCTATAGATACAGCAGCAGCTATTGATGTTGCGGCTTCTTATCTACACGAAGATTTTATGCAAGAGCATTTAGAAGAACAACAAAAGTTCTATAAACGATTTTACAACTGGGGTAAAAAGGGAATGGAGTGGACTAACTTTTTGAAAGGAGTAATACATGAAAGAAACAATAAATGAAGATACGTATCAAACCTTAAAAGAAGCTACAGTTATGAGTGCTTACGAGAAAGCTAGTCTTCCTATGTGGAAACCGGACACCGGAGAAGAAAACGTATCCTTATTTATAGCAACCCCTGTTCATAGTGATTGTTCGATTCATTACACACAAGCATTATTAGAGCTACAACAGTTATGTTTTAAGCATAAGATAAAAATTACATTTCAATTATTAAAGTCATCTTTGGTTACACAAGGAAGAAACTTATGTGTATCTGGTTTTTTAGATACTAATTATAGTCATATGCTTTTTATTGATTCTGATATTTATTTTAAACCTAAAAGCATACTAGAGATGATTAAAAAAAATAAAGATATTATCTCAATACCTTACCCATTAAAAACTATTATGTGGGATAAAGCTATGGAAAGAATAAAAAATAATAAAATTAAAAATATAAGTGACTTAAAAAAAGCTTTTAACACTTACCCGATGAAAGTAGAAAATCCCGAAAACATTACATTAGATAATGGAGTTATAGAAGTTACTCACAGCCCTACAGGTTGTATGATGATTAAGAGACAAGTATTTGATAAATTAATAGAAAAGTATCCAGACAAAGGTATTATACAAAAACAGGTTATAAACGGAGAGTATGTCAACAGACCCAATTTATGGAACTTCTTTGACTGCTTACACGACCCTGAAACAAAGACTTATTTAGGTGAGGATTTCTCTTTCTGTAAGCTTTGGAAAGACATAGGTGGCAAATGTTATGCTTATGTCCCTGACTCAATCATACATGTCGGAGAGCATCAGTACGAGGGAGCTTTCATGGACGAGTTGAAACCTAGGTAGTATAATGCTATTATCGAATACTTAAGATCTTAAAAGGAGAATTTAATTAATGGCTATACAATTTTTACCTTATGCATTAGCAGCTTTAGGTGGTTACAGAGGATACAAAGGTGCAAAAGAATCAGGAGCCTCAGGACTAGGAAGAATTCTAGGGGCTGCCGCAGGAGCTTACAGTGGTTATAGTTTAGGTTCTACTGGTATAGGAGCTTTTGGTTCACCAGCAACACAAGCACAATTTGCAGCAACTAAAACTGGTCCTTTGAATTTTTTAAACAATCCATTATTTGGCGGTACTGGCCAACCTGGTATCAATCCTAAAAATTTAGGTGTTGATAGATTTGGTAATATGGTAGCCAATCCAAATTACATAGATCCAAGTGAGGGTGGAAGTCTATCAGATATTTTATTTAGAAAAAAACTAGAAGGCGGAGGATACGGAGACGTAAGTGCAGGAAAACTTTCTTTAATGGCTGCTGGATTACCATTAGTGGGTGAGATGTTTAAAGGTCCTCAAGATGTTTACACACCTGGATACAATATGAATTACTTAGAATTAAAAAAGAACAGACCAAAATACTCATACATTGACCCAGCGACAGGACAGGAAAAAGAATATGATCAAGGATACTCACCTGAAGAAGCTGGAATAGGACAAGAGAGAATGGGTCCTTATTCAGTTTACAAAGATAGATTTAATACAGGTGGTTTAGCTCAAATAAAAAAATTTAATGAAGGTGGTGTAAACTATCTTCCTTCAAAAGTTTCACATGACGAAGACGATGCTAATAATTATGTTAGAGCAACGGGTTATGTAGAAGATGGAGCAGGCGTAGGAAATAAGGACGAGGATACAATGTTAGCTCAATTAGCAGACGGAGAGTTTGTAACAAGAGCAGATGGAGTATTAGGTGCTGGAATCATAGCTGGAGGAAATCCAAATAGCATGAAAGACATGAGAGAAAAAGGTGCCCAATATTTCTATGAACAACAAAAAAGATACAAACGTGTATTTGATTTATTAAAGGATAGAAATGGCAACAGCGAACAAAAAATCAATTAAACCTCTAGTAAGTATTTTACCACTAGAGCCGAAAGATATCGAAAGATTTTGGCCTTTAGCTGAATTCATGGTAGCGGAAGCATTAGCTTTTTCTGGTAAATATGCTGACTCTTCATGGATCATGGATGAATTAAAAAAAGATACAATGCAATGTTGGATTATGTTTGGTTCAGACGAATCAGAAGAAAACAAAGTGTTTGGTATTTGTGTTGGTAGAATTGGGGTTATGCCAAACTACAATCAATATGAAATTGTAATCTGTACAGGTAAAAGAAGAGAACTATGGGAAGACAGTTTAATTAAAGCAGTTACTGATTTTGCAGCAGTTAACAAATGCAAGAGAATGAGTATAATGGCCAGACCAGGATGGGAAAAAGTTTCCAAAAAATGGGGCTGGAAAAAGAAACACGTTCAACTTGAAAGATGGATAGGATAAATATATGAGTTTTTTATTTGGTGGTGGCGGTAGTACACCTAGCAATCAGACACAGTTTGTAAGGGAAGCTCCCGGTATAGAGGAAAGAAAAATAGAATTGATGGACATTGCAAGAGATGTTGCAACAGATCCTATTACATTACCACAGTACCAAAGAGCAGGTTTAGGTGCCTTAGAACAACAGGGAATGACAGCAGCTGGTGTGACAGGAGTTGGTGCAGGAACTGTTCAACAAGGTATCAATCAAGTAAACACTGCAGGAGCGCCTATTGGTGCTCAACAGATAAGTAGATATTTAAATCCTTATCAACAATATGTAACAGATGAAATTGGTAGACAAGGGCAGATGATGCAAAACCAAATTGGTCAGCAAGCAATTAGTGCTGGAGCTTTTGGTGGAGGAAGAGAAGGAGTTCAGCAAGCAGAACTTCAAGGAAGAACTTTATCTGCAATGGGAAGAGCTCAAGCTCAAGGTTTTAATACTGCATTAGGAGCAGCACAACGACAACAAGCAACAGGTTTAGCTGCAGGTCAACAATTAGCTCAAATGGGTTTAGGTCAACAACAAATGGCTCAAGGCGATATAAATCAATTATTTGCAGCAGGTGGTGTTCAAAGACAATTAGCACAACAAGCATTAGATGCTCAAAGACAAAATACATTACAACAACAATACGAACCGTATCAAAGAGCTGAGTTCTTAAAAAATATGTATGCAGCAGGACCTACTTCTAGATCTCAAATTACTTTAGGAACAGGACCTAACACAAATCCATTTGCACAAGCTGCTGGTGCAGGTATTGGCGCATATGCTTCGTTAATGGGTAATCCCCAACAACAGCAATAGGAGTTTAAATGTCTTTTAATAAAGTTTTAAACAGACCGATGTTTAGAAAAACAGCCTTGCGTCAAGGTGTGTTGAAACCTATTAATGCAAACACAGGTGTTATGGTCGGGTACCCAACTGGTGGTCCTCTAGTAAAAAACCCAAGAACGCAAGTTTCTACTCAAGTAAAACCACAAAGTTTTTTTCAAAAACTAGGGTCTGAGTTTAAAACATCTAGACAAGGTATTAAAGATATAATGAACCCTAAGAGTAACCAATTTAGTTCTAAAGGAACTTTTGGTTCTGGTAGAATGATACCAGGACTTTTAGGAATTGAAGGTATTGCATCTACTATTGATCCTTACGTGGGTCAGTATATTAAAAATGATTTAGGAAGAGGCTTAGTAACTTATGGTTTAGCTTCAGCTGCTGCTTTAAATCCTTATGTGAGAGCCGCAGGTATTGCAAAGTTTGGTTATGACACAGTTAAAGACAATATTTACGACCCATTAAAAAAAAGAACTGAGGAATACAGAAAATTACCAGCAAGCCAAAAGACATCCTTTGCACAAATGGATGATGCTGAAATGGGTATGATTGATCTAACTCCAAGCGAACAACCAGATAAAGAACAAATTAAAAAAGAAGTTAAATCTGGACCAAAACCTGGAGGAAGATTTGGGATGAAGAAAAAGGTTGAGGGTGATAGATTAACTGAGGCTGATAACGAATCAAGCGTTGTTCCAGGTAATGTAGATATAGATAAAGTTGTAACGAATAATACAACAATTCAAGATAACATGCCTAAAAAAGAAAATGTTAGTGTTGCTGAAGTGACCGAAAAAACGAGTGATGGTAAAACTCCAAATACAACTGTTGTAACTGATGATGAGGCAAACAAAAACATTGTAAATAAAAAGGAAGAAACATTAGATAAAGATTCTAATATTAAGGCAGCAGACGGGACACCTGTAACTAGTAATGTAATACAATTAGCAAAACAATATAGAAAAGAATTAATGTCAGGGCAACAGTCTCAAGCAAAATTAGCTTTCTTAGGAAACTTAGCTGCTGGTTTGCTTTCCGGAAAAAGTAATCAAGGTGGTATAGCAGGTGCTCTTGAAATATTTGGATCAGCTTTAGGACCAGCGGTAAATAATTACGCTACTATAAAATTAAAAGAAAATGAATTATCCAATGAGTTTATGTCTTCTGCATTAGAATTAGCACAAGATGAAATAGATAGAAGAAACCAAGTTATCGAAAGACCTGATTATGATGGGACTCCAGGTATGGTTCAATTCACTGATAAAAATGGAAGAATCGTTAATGCAACAGGTATAAGACTTAAAGACTCAACAGTTATGGTAGCTCTTCCAGGTCAATTAGATCAATTTGGAAGAAACAAACTGATGCCTTTAGCACCAGGATCTTTTAATAGATTTGCACCAAATGATGAATTAGATCCAAAAGCATTAGATACTTTAATAGAACTTGATCAAAAATATAAGGCTTACCAGTACGGACAAAAGTCAGTTGCTTTAATTGAGAAATTTCAAAAAGCAGGTAAGACTGGTGCAGGTCCAGTTGGAAGGTTTAACTTATTCAAAGGTAGATTAAGCGAAGCTATGTATGATGTTACTGGTATGAATATGTTTACTAATGAAAATGAAGCTAGACAAAAAGTTGCTGAGTACAAAGATTTATTAGTAAATGATTGGTTAAAATCAAACGAAGTTGCAGGGGAAACAGATGAAGAAAAAAGAAAAAATGCAGGTGATAAAATAGATGCATTATTAGGAGACTCTGTAAATTCTAAAAAAATTGCACAAGCTATTGGTGAGTTTACTGGTGAAGCAGATCAACAAGCTTTATCTCAATTAGCTATTAATGAAACGGTCATGGTATATGCATTAGCTAACTCATTAAAAGCAAAAGACAGATTGACTGCTAAAGATATTCAAATGGCCAAAGAACTAGTAAATATCTTCCCATTATTAAGAGGTCAAAAAGCTGTAATTAGAGATCTTA
>TARA_R110000851_G_scaffold39966_1_pt1 | contig 20730 bp, 36 predicted proteins | sample TARA_R110000851 | Tara Oceans TARA_R110000851 (sample SAMEA4397627) | marine metagenome | biome: Polar Biome; feature: [DCM] deep chlorophyll maximum layer (ENVO:01000326); material: water (ENVO:00002006), including particulate matter (ENVO:01000060) such as... | depth 17 m
ACTGCTTCTGGGACAGGATATCTTAAAGAAGAGGATGTTATTACATTATCATATGATCAGAGGAATAACTTATGACATATATTCAGCCAACCAAATCAGTGAAAGAAGAATATGGATCAGGGTCTGATGGAACCCCAGAACAAGCACTAAAATATGCTCAGGATACTCCTGGGCAAGCATTAGAAGCTAAAAGATTACTTGAACTGATCAGGAATAAAAAAATGTCTAAAACTTTACAAATAATAAAAAAAGTTGTTGAAGAACAAAAGCAACAAAGCCGTCTTAAACAATTCTCTCCAAAAATACCAAAAAAAGAAGAAGATCCTATAGCAGATCTCATAAAAAAAACCAATAACATCCCACCATTACCAAGAAAAAATCCAAGAAGAGAAAAACAAAGACAAGATAAAGAAATGAAAAAACAAATGCAAACTCCATCTTGGGACGGACCACCGATACCACGTAATGATCAAAAACATTGGGTATAATCTTAAAGGATAAATACAATGGAAGAACTTGTAAATAGAATGAAAGTTGTTCTTGCAACTTCATTTTCTTTTTATCTAAAAGCACATTACTATCATTGGAATGTTGAGGGGATTCATTTTTCTCAATATCACGAATTCTTTGGTAATTTATATCAAGAGATTCACAATTCAATTGACGAAACAGCAGAACAAATTCGTGCATTAGATGCATATGCTCCTGGTAGTCTGAAAAGATATAAAGAACTCTCAGAGATTATGTGTGATGAAAATATTCCGTCAGCAGCAATGATGTGTAAGAATCTACTTGATGACAATCAGAAACTTATTTTGTCACTTACATTTGCTCGTGCAGAAGCAGAAAAACTCAGACAGTTTGGTCTTATCAACTACCTAGAAGGTAGAATCGATATTCACAAAAAGCATCATTGGATGCTAAAATCAGTTATAAAGGGTTAGTTCTATGAAAACTCTAGAACACGAAATCAGAGATGTTTTAAGTGGTAAAGATCTAGAAGAATTAACTTTTCTAGAAGAATTTATTGATTATGCTGCTGAAAACTATGTAATAACTGAGGAAGATGGACAGTATCTCACTGAAGCACTTCCTTTACTTGCTTTAGGTGGTTTTGCTTTAGGTACTGCTGGTAGAGCACTTCTAGGTGGTATTTTGAAAAATGCACCAAAAATAGGCCGATCTATATTAAAAAGTTTGAAAAGAGGCGGACAAAGAGCCAAAGTCCTATCACGAAGACTTTCTAGAGCAGCAAAAAGAAGAAGAGGTGCAGCTGGTTTAGCTGCTGGTGCTGCTGCTGCTGCTGGTGGTGGTGGTGGTGCTGATGGTGCAACAAACGGTCATAAAGATGTAGATCACTCAACGATAACCCAAAGCCACGGTCCTAGAGGAAAGATAAGAAAGATAATGGTAGACTCAGTAATAGTAGAATCCCGTGAAGACATAGAAGCAACCCCACGATTCACAGAAACTGATAGAAAAAAGATTGATGTTGTCCCAAGAGCAGAAAATGATTTAGAGACTGCAAATAGAAAAAGATTTAGATTAGAAAATATCAAAAAGAAAATTATAGACGAAAGTTTAAATATTAGACACGAATTTAATAATTTTCTAATAGAAGAAAATATTGAACTAACAGAAGAAGAATATGACGAAGCGTTTGACATATTATTTCAATATTTTGTTCAGGATTTAAATGAAAACATTGCATCTAATATTTATAAAGGTGCTAAAAAAACATTAGGATTCGTGGGAAAAAAAGTTTTAGCACCAGCTCTTTATGCATCTGATGCATATGAAAAATATAAAAAGGGTGATACTAGTGGTGCTCTTACTAGTGGTGCAAAGGCAGTGGCTTCTGCAAATCCATATGGTGCTGTAGCGTCAATTGCACACGATGCATATGAAGCAAGAAAAGATATAACAGATATAGCAAAGCGTGGATATAATTATGTCAGAAAAAGTCTTCTTGGTAAACCTAAACCCTCTAATCAAATTTCACAAAAAAAAAGAAAACCTATTGGGTTACAACGAACTAGTGTAACTTAATAAATATTATAAATAATAAAAAATAAGTATTAAAAACAAAGGATAATAAAATGTTTTCAGATAATAACTACGGTCTACCAAAAGCCCTTATTGATGCTGCTAAAAAAGTTCACGAAAATCAGTTAATGGAATATGATGAAGATGGATATATTAAGAATCCACCAAAAGGTATGGACAAAGGTACAGAAGAAGATAGAAAAAGAGCAGCTAAAATGGGTTTAAAGGGTCCACATCTTGAAGGCGAAGGTAGGGTTACTAAAAAACAACTACCACCATTACCAGTAAGAAAACCTAAAAAATCACAAGCTGAAGAAGTTGAGTTCACCGAAGAAGAACTAGCAGAAGCATTTGCTATCTTCCTTGACGAAAACTTCCATGTAGATATGCTCACTGAAGAAGATCTAGATTTTGTATTTGAAGAAGAGTTTCCTCAGTGGTTGGAAGAAGGTGGTCTTTCTAGAATTTTAAAGTACATTAATAAGGGTGCTGGTGCTATCAAGAAGAATCCAAAAACTGCTGCAGGTGCTGCAGCTGCTGTTGGTTATAATTCAACTAAAGATTTTACACCATTACCTTTTGTTAACAATAAACCCCCAGCTCTAAAATCACCTTTTCCTGGTGAAGATGCACAAATAGCAAAAGAAAAAAAGCATGCTATGACAGGAGGATTAGGTGATGGTAATCAAATAGCAAAAGCACCACCAGTACCATCAACTGCTAGAACGCAAGTTAGTCGTTCAAGACCAGCATCAACTGCAAAATCAGCTGCTTCAGCTAGAAACCGAACTGGTGGACCATCTTTATATCAAAAATCTAAAAGAGCAGTTAGATCAACTCCAGGAGATCCAGGAAGAACTGCTACTGATAGATTAAAATATATGGCTGCAAGAGGAAATAGAGCTTCCCAAAAAGCACTCAGAGGACCAAAGAAAAATTGGCGTTCTTCAGTATTTGAGCCACAAAATTAATAAACAAGGAACACAACAATGAACTTAACAATAAACTTAACAGAAGAACAAGTTATCGAACTTTTTGAAGAGTTCCTTGACGAAAACTTCCATGTAGATATGCTCACTGAAGAAGATCTAGATTTTGTATTTGAAGAAGAGTTTCCTCAGTGGTTGGATATGATTGTAGAAGGATCTCTTGATTCTTCTAATCAAGAAAGAGAACTTGCTAAAATGGGTTTGAAAAAAGATGGAACCTCTCCCAAACCCACATACAACAGTGGTATGCGAGATATGGCTAAAATGGTTATGGCGCAACAAAAAAGAAAAAGAGTAGCAACAGTAAAAGCAGCAGAAACAGGTAAAGCAAAAGGCTCTGCTAGGGATTTGCCTCAATATCTTCCACATAGATCTATTCAGGGCGATACTGAAGGTGGAAATACCACAGCTCCAAAACCAACTCCAACTCCGCCTCCAACTCCAACTGCTATAACGCAAAAGCAAGTTAGTGCAAAACCAGCATCAACTGCTAGAAAGCAAGTACGCCGACCTTCTTCTACAGGTACAAACAGTTCTGTATATAAACCACAGACTAGAATTATGAAAGATACAGGTGCAGCAGCACCCGATTTTGGAAACAATAATGCTACTTTTGATGCTGAAAATAAACCAGTATTTAAAAGTGACACAGAAACAAGAAGAGATGCTAATTTAAGAACAATAAGCAAGAGAAAAAGACGGGCTCCTACTAGACGGGCTCCTACTAGACGGGCTCCTACTAGAAGTTGGATAAAATCATTATTTGATCCACAAAATTAATAAACAAGGAACACAACAAGGAACACAACAATGAACTTAACAGAAGAACAAGTTATCGAACTTTTTGAAGAGTTCCTTGACGAAAATTTCCATGTAGGAGAACTCACTGAGGAAAATATTCTTTGGATCTATGAAGAAGAGTTTCTACCTGCCTTGGAGGAATCTATTGAAGAATCTGCTGAAGGTTTGTCTGAAGAACCAGAAGTCTCACCAAAGATGCAATCATATTTAGATAAGATGAATACAAAGGGAACCAAATCTATTGAACACGGTGGTGATGGTGCAACTACAAAAAGAGATGTTATTATTGCTAGATTGCAATCCAAGAAAAATTTGTCTATGAAGGAAGCAGATCTTTTAGCTAGACTTATTGCTGCTGAAGAAAAAGAAGATACCTCAAAAAAAAAGTGAGGACTGAAATAAGGGGCACCGTTGGTGCCTCTTATGGCAATCAGTTTGATCCAATGAGAGATTCCAATAATAATATGTCTGTAACTGCTGGTCCTGGTCCTGTAGCAAGGTTAGTTTAAAAATAGTATAAATAGATATAGAACCTAAAATTTAATTAAGGAGTAAACAAATGCCACTATGGGGCTCAAAAGATGATAAAACATCTACAGGCACAGTAGCAATTGCCGCTAATGGTAAAGTCACCGGAACAACTACGGGTTTCACGACTGAAGCAGAACTTGGCGATTACATCACTGCGAACAATAAAAAATATTTAATCATCTCAATTACAAGTGATACTGTATGTCACGTTGATGCTGGTAAACTTGGTGATGCTGTTACTGTTGTAAATGCAGGTAATAACTATGCACTACAAGAAGGTCCAATCTTTATTTCGCAATCACATGTTAACACAGATGCAAATGATGTGTTTGGTGTAGATACAACAGAAGTTGGTATTGAATCTGCAAATGTGATTGCAATCATAATCACAGATGGTGGTTCTGGTTATACCGCAAACGCGGCTGTTACTGTTTCTGGTGGTGGTGGTGCTTCTGCAACAGCAAACGCACAAGCAAATGCTACTGGTAGTATTGGAGTTGTAAATATCACTGCTGGTGGTTCTTCATACGAATCATCTCCAACAGTTGCTGTTGCAGCACCTTCTGCGATTGCAATTAATGCAAACACTGCATTATTTGATGAAAGTGCCGGTATTAACGCATCAAGTGCTGTGGATGCTACTGCTGAAACTATCGCAATTTCATCTAATCCTTATTCAGTAGGCGATGCTCTTCTTTATTCAGTTGCTGCTAGTAATACTGCTATTGGCGGTCTTACAGATGCTACAACATTCTTTGTTTCTTTTGCCAACACAAGTGAAATAGCTCTTGCTACTGTTAGTGGTGGTGCAAACATCGACCTAACTGCTGGTTCTTCTGAAACAGGACACTCTCTTAAAAGAGCCGATGGTTTCATTCAAATCGCATCAAATGTTCTTCAAGTAAATGATATTATAACTTATTCTGTTACTGGTGATAATACTGCAATTACAGAACTTACAAGTGGTACTGATTATCACATTGTAGCAGCTAACTCTACTGGTATTAGAATCGCAGAAACTAACTCTGGTTCACAATTAGATCTAACTCCTGGTCTTTCAGAAACAGGCCATACACTTACTGGTGAAACTGCTACTGCAAGTGCAGTTGTTGGTGGATCACAAGGTGTAGCACATACTGGTTGGGTTCTAAGAACAGTAGGAACTGGTGGTCGTGCAGGTCGTATTCAGTATGAAACTCTTGTTGCATCAAGTTCCATTGCTGGCGATGCAGCGGATGATTCAGAACTACCAGATAGCTAATAGGAGTTTATATTAATGGCAAATACGGCGAAAAAAACATCTGAATTATCGGTTGCCGCTAATGTTGCAAGCACTGATAGATTTTTAATTGTTCGTGATCCAACTGGAACACCTTCAACCCGAACAGTTGCATTATCTACAGTGGCTGCAAATATTACTTTATCAAATTCAGCACCTGCTAATTCTACCGCATCAGGATTAGCAGGTGAAGTGAAGTATGATTCATCATATCTTTATATCTGTATCTCTACAAATACTTGGAAAAGAATTACATTAGATTCGTATTAATGAATATAGAAGTTATAAATGATAAGAATTTTATTCTATTCTGTGCTTCACATTATGATAACTATGAATATAGTTCCACAGAAGATTTCTTTGATGACCTAAAAAGAATAAAATATATAAAGAAGCTGATTACAAGATATGTTAAGAATGATGATTTGAAAGAGAGATTAATACTCAATCATATCATCGTTCTTAATAATTGTTTTGGTGCTGAGATAACAGCAAAAATATTGTTTTTAAAGTTAAAATCCAGATTAGAATATATAAAACCATTTCTCATATTTTTAAACATTTTACCCGAAAGACTTTATAATGTTGGTGATGAAAAAATCATTGACACTAATATGGTTTCTATGGATCAAGAAATAATAAATAAACTAAGAAAAATAGGAAGAGGCGATGAAGAAAATATATGAAGATGCTCCAGCTAATAATGTAGGTGGTGGAGAAGTAGCAGGAATAGGTGTGGATAAAGATGGATCGCCTGGTAGTGGAGAGCCGGGAAAACATAGAAATAAAACGAGAAAATCCAATCCCGTTATACTTGCAATGATTAAAAGATTACAAGGTAATGGTAAACCATTAAGACAGATATTAAAAGGTTAATCTAATATGTCAGAGTCTGATAAACGGCAAGATAGAATTGAGGATTCTATCAATAAACTGACAGAGATTGCAAATGACTTGAATAAAATTATTGCTGTTCATGATCAAAGATTACTCCAGCAAGAAAAAGATTCAGAGGTCTTATTCAAGATGGTAGAAAGCAGAAGAAAAGAACACGAGGACAAAATACAAGAAGTTTACAATACTATTGAGAGCACTGAGGAGAAAGTTCTCAAGGAAATTAAAACAGTGAGAGATGAAACTAGAAATCATTTTTCCGCACTTAACCAAAAGATGGTACAAGTAGAAAAGTATATGTGGATGGCAATTGGTGGTGGTATTGCTGCATCTTGGTTAATTTCATTCATATTCAAAGCACTAAAAATCTAATCAGGAGAAACGAATGAATACCCTTTTAAACTTCATAAAACAGGTAATGATTTATGTTGTCTTAATTCTTATAATGTTTTTTGCTTGGTATTTAATTTCAAATCTTTTATTAAAAAAGAATACTGATACTATAAAAGATAATACTGTTATAGTTAATAAACCGATTAAAAAACAAGACATTCCAATTAAAGAAGATATAATGTTAGAAAGAAATCGTATAGTTGTAAATAAACCACAAAAGAAAAAATATATTTACACTCGTGTTAAAACAAAAAGACTAAAGCTAAGAACTATACAACTAAAAAAGACTAATTGGGCAAAAGAACAATTTAGAAGATATAATAACAATGAAGAAAGTGTATTTACATCACAGAATTAGTGCTTGACAATGTGTTCTATATTTACTATAATAATAATGTTCTTATGATGGAGAAATATAAATGTCTAAAGATGCAGCAGTAGTGATTACTAAGTTCCGCAGTGCAGAATATTCTTGTTCTGAATATAGAGTGTCTTTTATGCAAGCATATAGCAATCTATATGAAAGTCCTTACTATGTTAAAAGTGCATATGAAGAATGTTCTGCACTTCCAACTATCACTTTAGCAAATAGTTATGCTAATAAAGTAGCTAGAGAACATGGTCTATCTGAATCAGACATCATTCATTTTAATGGGTGTTCTATGATAACGTGGACAGAACTTTGTAATAAAGCAGAAAGTGATTCATCGAAGTTTTGTTTAACACAACCAGAGGTGTAGTATGGAATTTTATCCATATAAGAAATTGAGATCTTCACTAAATGATATGGGTGTTGATTGTTCTAAAGTTCAAAATGCGGTGTTGCCTACAAGCGCAACACCGCATATTGCTGTTAATAAGTCTGATCGTAGATTATCAATATCTTCCAACAAAATAGAATCACTAAACAGTTTTCGTGATGATCTAATGAAAGTAGGTATTGATGTTGATATAATAACATTAGAACCTAAATTCTGGCACTTTGAACAAGAATAAAGATTGACATATGTCCCATTATCTGGTATAATGGGACATTATTTTCTTATGGAGTCAGAATGAATCATCACAAATGGCTGAAGAAACGTGGTCTACTTCCAGAACAAATCAAGAAACGAAAGAAAGTGTTAGGCTCACCTAACACTTTTCCTGATTATTCTACAGTTTCATTTGCACCACTATCAAATAGTATTCCAGCGAATGGTACAAAAAATTCAGATACAAGCAAAGCAGATTTCTGCAATGATAATTATGCTATGGTTCCGGCATACAATAAGGGTCCAATTATGATGGTAACTAAAGAAGATCTAAAACAAGGCGCTGGGAGGAAACTGTAATGAACCAATGCATAAGCGCAAAATCACAATCGTATCATCGGCAAGTGGTCTGGTGTCTTGTTAGGATGGAAAAATGGAAGCAGTTGAGATGAATCCTATGCATAGACGGAATGTAATGCACAGCATGATTGAATCGAGAGTGTGGTCGGTGTGTAGAGAACCTGTCAATCTTCTATTATATGATAGAGAATATCCACGCACTACTCGTGAAGTAGACTTGGCGATTTTTGAAAACGTGTTTACTCAAACGACTGTGATAGACAATGATATAATTATGTGGTGGTTAGAGGATGAATTTAATTATGAAAAATAAGGACAGTGGAATGAGACTTTTGTTTGGGTTCTACATTGGTTGGTTGGCACTGGTGTTCATGTTCCTGTGTACATTCGCACCTCTCATATATATCGCAATCAAAGGAGTCTAGTATGGATTTTAGATCACAAGGCATTGTGGAGCTGGTAGTGCGGGAAATCGCGTTTGCCATTTTTGTCGTGGCAATTGTCATCGCAGCAGTTGCGGGCCTGCTGTTTTGGGTAACATCATAGGGAGCGGTGAACGAGCTATTCGTTCTTTGTATGAGTAATAATATAGGATGATGATGAATGACATTATGGATGACTGTTGGAATAATCTTGGCCAGCTACTCAGTGGTTGCCAACGATAGTGTGCAGACACTAGGAACTTGGATCGCTTCAAATAGAGCCAGAGTACACTGGACTACAATGTGGTTTTGTGCATCAACCGTTTTGGTTGGTACACTATGGTATGGCTGGTACATCAATGGTGGTGATATATCATACGGCAGACTTGACAAGATACCATTCACTGAGCCTCAGTGGTATCACGCACTAGCACCAGCAGTGTTGGTGTTACTCACTCGCATAGGCGTACCAGTGAGCACTAGTTTTCTTGTGCTTAGTGCATTCGCTTCGGCTATCATTATGCAAAAGGTACTAATGAAATCCATCATTGGTTATGCGTTTGCTGCCGTTGTGGCTTATGGTTTGTGGATCTTGATCACGAGATTACTAGATGAACGCAAACCAGTAGAAGAGAACCATAAAAAATACTGGTACGTTGCACAATGGTTTTCCACAATGTTACTATGGTATACGTGGTTGAGTCATGATGTGGCTAATTTTGCTGTATTCTTGCCGCGTGAAGTTCCCATTGATGTCTTGTTGTGGTTGTCTTGTATCCTGGTTCTCGGATTAGCGTGGATGTTTTCCGAGGGTGGTGGTAAGATCCAAAAGATCATCCTAACTAAGAAACACACTACATACGTCAGATCGGCAACAATCATCGACTTTACATATTTCTTGATACTGTTATTCTTCAAGGAATATAAGATTTTTGGTGACATTCCAATGAGCACGACGTGGGTATTCGTCGGTTTGTTGTGTGGTCGTGAACTTGCAATATCGAGCATGAGCAATGGTGAATACAAATTCAAATCGGTGTTTCCGTTGATCGGTAAAGACTTCTTAAAAATGCTAGTTGGTCTTGGTGCATCTGTTGCCATTGTCCTAGCAATTCATACAGTGGAGTAGAATATGTCTGAGTGGATAGAATACCTAAACGATAAAGGGAAGTGACGATTTAATTATGATGGTAACTAAAGAAGATCTAAAACAAGGCGCTGGGAGGAAACTGTAATGATAGATTACAAATACAACGAAAAAGAGTTTATGAAAGAAGCAAAGAATCATATTGACACTACATATGAAAATCATTATTCTGGTGGTGTTCAAGTGGTAGAATATATTATGTCAAATGCAGAAACTTTAGATTATCTTAAAGGTAATATAATTAAGTATATTCATCGTTATGGTAAGAAACATGGATACAATGATGAAGATTTGTATAAAGCAATTCATTATATTACTATGATGGCAAAGTATGCTGATAATATGAAGTTGGAAGAAAAACTCGATAATGGGGCTGATGCTAGAACCACTATAGCATTCACTAATTATATGGCAGAAGCAGTTTCTGTTACAATGGATAAATGTAAAAAAAAATAAAAATGGTCTGGATCTAGGTCTAGGTTTGGAGAAACAAATGATACGTTCACGAAAACAAAAATGGTCTATGTCTAGGTCTAGGTCTATGTCTTGGTCTTGGTCTATGTCTAGGTCTAGGTCTTGGTCTGGGTCTTGGTCTGGGTCTAGGTCTGGGTCTGGGTCTAGGTCTTGGTCTTGGTCAGGTGCAGAATAATGATACGTTCACGAAAACAAAAATGGTCTGGGTCTTGGTCTAGGTATCGGTCTGGGTCTTGGTCTTGGTCTTGGTCTAAGTCTTGGTCTGGGTCTGGGTCTAGGTCTTGGTCTAGGTCTAGGATTACGTATCGGTCTGAGTCTGGGTCTGGGACTAGGTCTTGGTCTTGGTCTTGGTCTGGGTTTGGATCTTGGTCTAGGTCTAGGTCTTGGTCTTGGTCCGGGTCAGGTGCAAGATAGTGATTGACATTTTGAATATAATTTGATAATATGACTTTATTAACAACAAAGGAAACTGATATGAAAATCGTAACTGAAATTGCTGTAAATGAAGGTCTTGAGTCTCTGATGAATCAGGACATAACTTTGTTCTGCATGAACTATATTTACACAGGTAAACTTGTTGGTATTGATGATACTCAAGTTAAGCTTGATGGTGCTAAGATTGTGTATGAGACTGGTTCATTCTCCGAAAAAGAATGGTCAGATGCACAATCACTTCCAAATGGAACTTGGTATGTTCGTCTTGCTACTGTTGAGAGTTATGGGATTCTCAAGTAGATGATACGTTCACGAAAACAAAAATGGTCTATGTCTATATCTAGGTCTAGGTCTATGTCTTGGTCTAGGTCTAGGTCTAAGTCTAGGTCTGGGTCTGGGACTGGGACTAAGTCTGGGACTGGGACTAGGTCTAGGTCTGGGTCTGGGTCTGGGACTAAGTCTGGGTCTGGGACTAGGTCTAGGTCTGGGTCTTGGTCAGGTGCAAGATAGTGATTGACATTTTGAATGTCATATAATATTATATTCTCATAGTGACGAATGGAGAAAATATGACAAAAGAAACTGTCTCGCAGATCAAAGAACGTATTGCTGAAAGATTTGACATTCTTGATATTCTCACACAAGAATGTTTGAATGGCAACTCACGTGCTTTGATTGTATCTGGTCCTGCTGGACTAGGTAAATCTTTTACAGTAGAGAAAAGGTTGAAAGATCACTCTAATGAATTATGTTATTCCATTGTAAAAGGCTATGTTCGTCCAACAGGATTATTTACTATGTTGTATAAACATAGAAACAAAGGTGATGTTTTAGTATTCGATGATGCAGATACAATATTCTTTGATGATACATCACTTAATCTGTTAAAAGCAGTGTGTGATACCACTGAAAAACGAACTGTATCTTGGTTATCACGTACAAACTTTAAAGATGAAGATAATGAAAACATCCCTAAGTCTTTTGATTTTGAAGGATCGGTTATCTTTATTACTAACTTAGATTTCGATGCTCTGATAGCAAAGTCACATAAATTGGCTCCACATCTTAAAGCATTGATTTCACGAGCACATTATATTGATCTTGGAATGAAATCCAAGGAAGATTATATTGTTCGTATACAACAAGTGGCTGAGAATGGACTTCTTTCTGCTCTTAATGATAATGAAAAGGAAGATGTTATACATTTCCTGAAAAGTAATGTAAATAAACTAAGAGAGATTTCACTTCGTATGGCTATTAAACTTGGTGCTATTCGTCGTGGAAACTCTGATTGGGAGAGAATTGCAAAAGTTACTTGTTGTAAAAACTAAATGAATGGTGGGATATTTTGTCCCGCCATTTTTACATATTATCCTTGACATGTCGCTGATGGATGTACTATAGGAGAACATATATCATGATTTACCAGAAGACCCAGAAAATGTTAGAGTATATGTGGGAAAAAAATTTAAAACATTTGGAAGTAAAACTTCCAATAGAAGGAACTATATCTAGAAATGTTCTAGAATTTTTATACAAAAATAAAGGTGTTTGGTGTTCTAAAGCAGATATTATATCTGCTATTGAATATAAAGGCAATGATTTGCAAGCACCAAGACACTTGTCATCTCAAGGATGGTATATAGAACAAGATTATAATGGCAATTATAAACTATTTAATTTAACACAAACTAGTCCTAATTGGAAGCCTAATAAAAGAATATCAAACATTAATTATGAATCTTGGGAAAATATAAAACAAAGTTATAATAATAAATGTGCTTCTTGTGGTTCAGAAGAAAACAAACCACACAACCACACTGGAAAAATAGTAAAAATAGAAAAGGGTCACAAAAATCCAGATAAAGATTTATCCTTAGATAATATAATACCACAATGTAATTATTGTAATAAAAGATTTAAAGACACTTATAGATTTGATAACTATGGAATTCCAGTAGAAATAAAACTAGAAGGTGTATGGCACAGAATACCTAACTATAATAGAAAGTAAAAAATGCGATTTAAATCAAAAAATCAAAAAGAAGAAAATGAATTTTACCCTACACCATTAGAAGCAATAGAGCTATCCAGACCTCTTTTAAATAAAAACATAAATTGGTGGGAACCTTGTGCTGGTGATGGTAGAATTTTAGATCATTTTGATAATGTTACATATGGTAGTGATATTAAACCTAGGCGAAATGATATTATAGAATTAGATTTTTTAAAAGCAAATAAACCTGAAAATATTCAAGGTGTTATAACAAATCCTCCTTTTACACTTGGTTATGATCTAGTAAAAAAGTGTATGTTAGAATGGAAAATATCCGCACTTTTATTAATGAGAGTTGAGTATATGGCAGCTAAAAAAAGACATGATATGACTCTTTATATGTCCCATATGCATATTGTATCAGATTTGATTAAATTTACAACAGAAACTGGTAGAATTGTCAACGGCAATGGAACTGGTAGATGTGCTTGGATGCTTTTTGATCCAAACAAGACTACAGATGAAATTATTTTGAAGTATGTGAAATATAAAAAAAATCCTTGACATGTCGCTGATGACTTGATATATTAATATCAGACTTCACCGATACAAGGAGAACTATATGAATAAGGTTTTATACCTTATGTTCTGTGTACTATGTATTTTGGCGGGCTTGGCAGGATATGCGGCTGATACGTATTTGAATGTTGAGTATGTTGGGTTTGACAACACTGGCCCAGTAATCACGATCATCGTTCTTGCAGTTTGTTCTGCAATTTCGTTGACAGCGGCTTCTATGGCAATTAAAACTGGAAAGTATTTTGTTTCAGTTTTATGCTCTGTAGGTTTTGTTGCTGCTGTTTGCTGGTCTGCACCAGTATCTTTGTCAAGGATATCATCATCTATTGATGATAAAGTTACAAAGGTTCAAAGCCATGTTGAAAAGAAGTCTATGCTTGAAAAAGCATATTCTGAAGTCACTCAACTTCGACAACAAGAGTCAAAAAAAGGTGGGTGTGGTAAGAACTGTAGAGCATTATTTAAGCGTGAGGTAGATTTGCTCAAGGAGATTACTAGTCTTGGGGTGCCCCAAGAGACAAATGGTGCGGGGAAAAGACTTGCTTATGCAATTCCTTTTCTAGATGCCAAAACAGTAGAGATGGTGGTGCCTATTTCTGCTGTGGTTGCACTGACTTGTCTAATGAATGGTTTGTTGGTCTTTGGTATTTCTAGCATTCTTACGATGTTCAATCAAAAGAGTGTTATGAATGACATTATTAGGAAAACAGAAGAAATTCTGAAACAAGATAATGTTCTGGATGGGAATAAAATTATTCCTATTGAGAAAAAAAGACAAGCGAATAACGATCCAGTCGTTAATTTGGTTGAGAAAGAAGGTGAAGTTTCTCTCTCAGATGTGCAGAAGTTTATGGATAGGTCAGCGCCTTTCGTATCTATGTATGTCAGTGATCTAGAAAGACGAGGTCTTGTTAAAAAGTCTCGTAATGGTAGAAAAGTTCTACTTACACTACCAAGTCCCATTTAGACATAGAACCCCGGTAGAAATACCGGGGTTTTTTGTGTTTGACATTTCTCCTATCATATGTTATTATCTTATATAAATGATAGGAGAAATATATGTCTGAGAAAATGTCTATACTTGCTCGTTTGTTGGCGAACGAAAATATTGAAATTCGTCATGGGTCTTATGAAACAGCATTCTTTGATGTAAAGAAAAGATTGCTCGGTCTTCCAATGTGGAATGATGATAACGTATATGATCTGCTTATTGGTCACGAAGTTGGTCACGCACTTTTTACCCCACCAGAAGGATGGGAAGAAGATATTCAAGGCAGCAAGTGCCCTAAAACAATCTTTAATGTTGTAGAGGATATTCGAATTGAACGAATGATTCAAGTAAAATATCCAGGTCTTGTTGCATCTTTTAATCGTGGGTATCAATATCTTCAAAACAAAGATTTCTTTGGTATTGATAATAAAAATCACATCAAAATCAATGATTATAACTTTATCGACCGTCTCAACCTTAAAGCAAAACTGCGTAATCTTTTGGAAGTGGATTTTACTCCAGAAGAGCAATTTTATATTGACAAAGCATATGCTGCTGAGTCTTGGAAAGATGTTGTTGAAACGTCTGAACTGATTTATGATTTTATGAAATCTGTCCTTGATAACACATCAAATGATGAGTTTAATGATTCAACACAGCAAAATGATGATTCAACACAGCAAAATAATGATTCAACACAGGACTTGAGTAACGAAGCACAATCTCTTGAATCCGAAACTGATAAATTATTCAATAGCAATAAAAGTAAAGAACTCCTTAATCGAAATAAATATGGCGATCTTGAAATAGTTAGTCAGGGATATAGTCAAAAGCAAAAGAAAGAAATGTTATGGGACTATAATAGAGTAAACGAACAACGAACTATGTATGAAGCAAAGCCTGAAGATACTGTTAAATTTGTAAATGATAACAAAGATATTGTTGCAAATATGGTGAAGGAATTTGAACTTCGTAAATCTGCATATATGTATGCGAAGGCAACTGTATCAAAAACAGGATCTCTTGATATGAAGAAGTTACATCAATATAAGTTCAGTGATGATATCTTTCTCAGCACAACCAAACTTGCGGAATCAAAGAACCACGGTATGGTAATGCTTGTTGATTACTCTGGCTCTATGCAATCAGTTTTAAGGAATGTTATCAAACAAACACTTATTCTTGCTATGTTCTGTAAGAAAGCAGCAATTCCATTTGTTGTGTATGGGTTTACTGGATCTAACGCTGATTGCTATATAGAAGATCAATATTCAAAACCAGAAATGGATTTTTCTGATCATAGTAATATTCGTGTATTTGAACTTATCTCATCTTCAATGAATAAAGCAGTATACAATCAAGCATTTGGTGCTCTAGTTCAACAATCTATGACAGAAGAAGGGCATTATTATGGCCGGTATTATCGTAATATTGGCATAGAAGCACTTGGTCATACTCCATTGAATGAAGCGTTGATTGTTCTGTATGATGTTATGCGTGATTTTCGTAAGAAACATGGTATACAAAAACTATCACTAGTGACACTTACTGATGGTGACTCTAATGTAATTAGATCATTAAATGGTTCTCGCATGAGTAAAATCAAAGTGGATGGAAGCTACATGAAATACGATAAAAATATAACCGATAAAATCATTAAAGATATGAAAACAAAGAAAGTGTTTGATAATTGTATCAACTATAATTTGATGGAGAAAAAACATCAAAACAGATTAGTTTATAACTGTGTCGTTATGTCTAAACATAAGAAACCATTAGATTATGTTATGAAGATATTAAGAAAAGAAAACACTTATTCGTTTGATTATGTCTGTGGCTATGATAGAGTGATTATTATTACACAAAATAACTCTACACTTGATTTAGAGGATGGAGAACTGGAAATTAAGGATGCTACTAATAAGTCTGAAGTTATCAAAGCTTTTAAAAACTACTCTAGTTCTAAGAAAATTAGTCGAGTATTGGCTACCAAGTTTGCAGAAAGTATTGCTTGACAACGTGTATGATATAACATATAATAATAATATAAACAGCGGAGTTAATATAATGGAACTGTCGGCAGCACAAAAGAATCTTGTTGAGAAAATTAAGGAAATTTATCCTAATTCTAATGAGTTTCGTTTGAAAGACCTCAAAGATTTAGCAGGCACAATTAGAGTGTCCTCATCTGAGGTTGATAATCTTGTTCGTAAAATGCCACGTGTATCACGAGGGATTTATGATTTCACAATGGTGATTCTACCATTTAAGAAAGATAATGTAATGAAGACAACTGAATCGGTAAAATCAGTTGAATCAATCCAACCTAAAATGATTGCACCTATTTCTGAGGATGTATTCATTCCACAGAACGATTCATATTATGTTCGTTGGGGTAATCATAAGGATGTTGAGAGTATTATCAAGTCTGGAGTATTCTATCCAGTATTCATTACTGGTCTATCTGGTAATGGTAAAACTACTATGGTAGAACAGGCTTGTGCTAAACTCAAGAAGAATTATATGCGTGTTCAAATTACTCCTGAAACTGATGAGGATGATTTGATTGGCGGATTTCGTCTTTTGAATGGCGAAACTGTATTTGCAGAAGGACCAGTTATCCGTGCAATGAAATCTGGCGCATTGTTGTTGCTTGATGAAATTGATCGTGGTTCTAATCGCATTATGTGTTTGCAATCAGTTCTTGAAGGTAAGCCCGTTCTTATCAAAAAGACCGGTGAAGTTGTGCATCCAGTTTCTGGATTTAATATAATGGCTACTGCAAACACAAAAGGTAAAGGTTCTGATGATGGTCGGTTCATTGCTGCAACTATCATGGATGAAGCATTTCTAGAACGATTTACTATTACAATGGAACAACAGTATCCTACTGCTTCTGTTGAGAAGAAAATTGTTCTCAAGCATATGGCCAAATATGGTAAGACCGATGAAGAGTTTGCTGATAAACTTGTTGTTTGGTCAGAAGCAATTCGTAAAACATTTGTTGATGGTGGGGTCGATGAACTAATCTCTACACGTCGCTTGTGTCACATTTCACAAACATTTGCTATCTTCAATGATAAGATGAAATCAATCAAACTATGCATTGCTCGTTTTGATGATGATACTAAAGAAGCATTTCTCGATCTTTATACAAAAATCGATTCAAATATTGATACTTCTTTGAAGACAACTGAAATCAATACAGAACTAAATTTTTAATAGGAGAATAATATGGCACGATTAAATCTTGATAAAATAGACATCGATCATAAGTATAAAAAAACGTCATCAGGGACGCGATCTACAAATGTTAAATTTTCTTCGATGAATAAATCAAAGAAGCGTCAATTTAAACCATATCGAGGTCAAGGCAAATGAGTGAAGATCGTAAAGAAGAAATCCGCGATTACTTTGACAACAGCTGGAATGTCACAATGAAACAAATGTGTAGTATTTTCAATGTCAGTATGCCAGAGTTGAAAAAAATCCTGATGAAGTAAAAAGTGCTTGATTTTTACAGCACCCTATGATAAATTTAATCATCATAAAGAAAGTGGGTGAAAAATGAATGAAGTATTGGTGATGATTGCTGGATTGTCAATCTACATTTTGTTTATAGCAACGATATAAAAAAGTGTTTGACATCCAGTAAAAACTTTGATATGATATAATCATAGACTGAAAAAAAGGGAAACATTATGGAAAAAGTGACTAAGCGATTCTTCTCTGATGCTGGACATGGCTGGCTCTCTGTTAAGAATCAGGAACTCCTGGATTTGGGTATTGGTGATATGATCTCCAAATATTCATATGTAAATGGTAAATCTGCATATCTTGAAGAAGATGTTGATATGTCACTTTATGTTAAAGCAATGGAAGATTCAGGGATTTCTGTTGAATTCGATCAGCGAGATCATGGAGAATATTCTCGTATTCGTAAGTATGAGCCGTTCCCTTCTCAGGTGATTGAAGAATCATCTGAGTCAGAAGTAGTAGTAGTAGAAGATCAAATTTCTGAATCTGTTTCTGAATCTGTTTCTGAAGTTGAGCAAGAAGTTGAGCAAGAAGTTGAGCAAGAAGTTCTTGATGTATTTGAACGAGAATTGGCAGCTTAACTAAATTGAATGGGGAGAAATCCCCATTCTATACACATCAGTGAGTGCATTGTTCTAATAGGTGAGTATAGTAGATGATACTCGTAGATCCTACTGGAAACCACAAGCCATGGGACGTGTGAATCGGACAGGATAGTGCATTCTCTGCTGTGTATAGCAGCAACTCAAAAAGGAGAACTTAATGGTTAATATTGCTAAACTTCAACAGATCCTAAATCATCAAGATGTTTTTGTTAAGTTTACCAAAAAGAATGGGGAAGAACGAGTAATGCGTTGCACATGTAATATTCAGATGATCCCTAAGGACCAACTATCAAAAGGTATTAGACTTGTTAAGCATGATGTAACAGCAGTATATGACATGGATAATGATGGATGGCGTTCATTCAGAAACGATTCTGTGATTTCATTCGAGTTCACAGAAATGCAGAATGATCTTGATGTTTTCTTCAATAGTGTTATTGAAGAGGCTCATAGTGCTCCGTTACCAGACGCTTATATTGCTAGGTATCTTGAATCTTTCATTAGGTATAATCTTTATGAGGATTGTCCCGAAGTAAGAGAAAAGATTGCGTTGATTAATAAACTATATGATAGTGTTGATGAAGTAGATCAAGACAAACTAGACAAAAACTTTGTCTAGTGAGTTCTCTTTAACCTTGACAGATAATACCTCATATGGTATTATCTGTCATAACTTCAGAGTTAAGTGAAGCAGTTAGTTTCTGACTGCTTCATATAACCCTGATTTGTGAGGAAAAAATAGATGACTGGTGTTGTAAATCTTATAAGCTACAATTATGGCATTTACGTCCCTAAAATCTTTGCAGAAGATTTCGAATTCGGTATTGGCGAATGGAGAAATGTAGACAGTGAGGATGTGGATATTCTCAGGGAAGGACCAGAGAATGAGTGGTATTGGGATGCTTGGGATGATGTTGTGACTAATGCATTCTATAAAGATACTGCTGATAATTACTGGACACTTACAAATGTAGATGGTGATTTGTTTGCAATCTGTTATAATAAAATGACAGATGAAGAACGGTTTGAATTCTTTGGAGAAGATGTCAAGTTGCGTGCTTGATGTATTAGGGTAGTATACAATTACTACCCTAATAAATCTTTAATATGCGATCTGTCTACTTATTTCTTACAAAAAATGGAATGTGAAATGAAAACGTATAAAGATATTACTATGTTTGATGTTATTGTTGCTACTGATAGTGGTCTCGGTATGATTGTGACTTGGAATAAGAAGTTTCAATTTCGAGTGTATGATGTATGGGATTCGTATAATATTCTAGATGTTGATGATTTTACTACACACGTCAATGATCTGAAAGAAGCACAGCAAGTCGGTGGAGAATATATTAAAGAGATGCTAGAAGAAATTGCAGCATAAAGCATCTTGTGAAATGATTCACTGTAAGAATTTATAAAATTAAAAGCACTGTTATCGTATTTCTCGGCTCCAACTGTGACCGAGTTGTGAAAAGGTTAATACTATGACTATGAAAGAAGTTCCTGAAGGATTCCATAGACACCCGAAAGGTGGTGGTTTGGTTGCAGACACAGCAATCGTAGATGAAACGGCATATGTAGGACCAGATGCTAGAGTATATGGTTATGCTAGAGTATATGGTAGTGTATCTGATAATGCTAGTGTATCTGATAATGCTAGAGTATCTGGTAATGCTAGTGTATCTGATAATGCTATAGTATCTGGTAATGCTAGAGTATATGGTAATGCTAGAGTATATGGTTATGCTATAGTATATGGTAATGCTAGTGTATCTGATAATGCTATAGTATATGGTAATGCTAGAGTATATGGTTATGCTACAGTATCTGGTTATGCTAGTGTAGAAAAACGATACACGAAAGCAGTTCGATCAGATGGTTACGAATTTGTATATCTTCCTTGCAAAGATGGTGTTAATCGAATTATTGCTGGTTGCAGGTATTTTACGATCGAAGAGGCTTATGCTCACTGGAAAGAAACACGAGGCGGAACAGTGTTAGGTGATGAGACTATCGATATTCTGAAGTTCCTGGTTAAAAGAAGGTAGAACTAATGAAAAAATATATTGGTGAATTATTTTTAGACGTGTTAATAGCAATCGGATTGATTGTGTTGAGCATCAATGCAATTATGTTGTGTGGAATGATATCATATATTATTTGGAAAATCATTTTAGAAACATTTCTGTGAACACAAATGAAATCTAAAATGTGTAATAGTTACCTAACACGTTACCTAAACAATTACCTAAACAATTACCTAAACAATTACCTAAA
>TARA_R110000851_G_scaffold64829_1_pt1 | contig 20669 bp, 30 predicted proteins | sample TARA_R110000851 | Tara Oceans TARA_R110000851 (sample SAMEA4397627) | marine metagenome | biome: Polar Biome; feature: [DCM] deep chlorophyll maximum layer (ENVO:01000326); material: water (ENVO:00002006), including particulate matter (ENVO:01000060) such as... | depth 17 m
TGTAGTGGATAGTTCGGTTATACCCTATCTACTGAATAAGAATGACAAGAGCCACCCTGTCGCAACAATCTCTGCAGTTTGTAGTTCACTAGAAGGTACATTCGCTTGCTGGATTTACGATGAGTTAGAGAACGATATATATTTAGTTAGGTGCGGAAGCACGTTGTTTTATAAAGAGGGTTGCTTTTCATCAAAACAACCTGATAATACGTGGTGTACAATGAGTGAAGGTGTTGTTTATAAATTGGTAGATAACGACCTTGTGTCACAGGATAAATTTAAATCCAATTCACCGTATTTTATTTTATGAAAATCTTAATTAGTAGCTGTACAAAGCACGATGCCACGAAGTTTAAGGAGACTAAGCTGTATACTTCTATACTTAAAAACTTAAGCGACACGTGTATAATAAGCGATAGCGTAATGACCTTTTTGTCTGGTAATATTAACGCCGTTGTTAGCTTAAACAATGATAAAAATATCGGGATCCATTATAACAAGTGCATAGCTCTAGGTAAAGCAGAAGGTTTTGATTGTGTTATCTTTATCCATGACGATGTCAGTCTGGAGGACAGCCTTCTGGCGGAAAAGCTCACAGAAGCATTTAAAAGATATGATGTTGTAGGTCTGGCAGGCACTAAGAACGTCGTACTTCGTAAGCCCGCCTTGTGGCATCTTCTATCTAAGGAGAAGGATAGGTCTGGAATCGTAGCACACGCTGGCGGAGATTATATCACCTCGACATACTTCGGTCCAGTCCCACAGCGATGCGTTTTACTTGACGGGCTATTTCTTGCAGTTAAGTTAAAAGATCTTCCAGCGGAAGTTCTATTTGATGAAAACCTTCCAGCAATTGCTCATCATTATGATCTTGATTTTTGCTTGACAGCTAACAAACATAAGTTAAAATTGACTACATGGCCTATTTGGGTAGTGCATGATAGTCCAGGGCTGGAGAATATAGTTGAGTCAGACTTTCTTGAGTCAGAAAATTACTTTTTAGATAAATGGCAGAAAAACTAGATTTAGACTTTTTTGAGAATGTTATAGCATACCATCTTCTTACAGATGAGTTATATCTTGCATCTGTGTGCGAGGATCTATCGCCTGCTTATTTTAAGGATAAAAATGTCCAAACAATCGTCAGCATTATTACGGAGTTCTATATATCACGTAATACTGTACCTTCTTCAACTGAGATTAAGTCATATCTCAACACACCTGAACTAAAGAAAGCGTTTGTTACACTAGTACAAAGCTTTAACAATTTAGATAAGAACTTTAATAAGGACGAGTTGTATGATAATACAGAGACCTTTCTAAAACAAAAAGCTGTATATCAGACCATGATGGATGTGGTGGATAAATGTACATCCGGCGAAGTAGACACATCTGATATTCTTAGCAAGTTCGAAAAAGCATGCGGAATTACATTAAGCGCTGATCTTGGTTTGGAATTTTTCTCTGAAGTAGATACACATATTAAAGATCTTACGACAGAAGAAAAATATATCCCATCTAATTGGGAATGGTTAGATAGAAAGCTAGGCGGTGGCTTCCTGGAGAACGGAAGGGCATTATATTTGTTCGCCGGTCAGACCAATGTCGGCAAATCTATATTTTTAGGCAATATTGCAGTTAACGTTGCAGAGCAAGGGAAGACCGTAGTACTTATCTCTCTTGAAATGTCGGAGCTAATGTACGCAAAGCGTATTTCTTCCAAGGTAACTGGTATTAATATTGGTGATCTACAGACAAGCTCAGAGCTAGTTAAAGCAAGAGTTGAAGATGTCGCCGAAAAGAAGAAACCAAAGCTCATTATTAAAGAATTTCCTCCTAATGCTGTAACAGCTAATCAAATAAGCGCATATCTTAAGAAATTGATCAATAAAGGTATACAGCCTGATATGGTTATTATTGATTATATCAATTTGCTAAATTCACCTATTGGCAATAATTCATATGAGAGAGTTAAGCATACATCAGAACAAGTTAGAGCCCTATCATATACGTTTGAATGTCCGTTCGTAACGGCAACTCAGATTAATAGAAGTGGTATCAACGAGAACAACCCTGGCGTAGAAAATATTAGTGAGAGTATCGGTCTTGCTGCAACTGCAGATTGCATTATGAGTATTTGGCAGGAAGAAGGAGATACAGAGCTCGGTGTTATTAGACTAGGAATGATGAAGAATAGGTACGGTCAAAATTTTGGAACGTGTGCTATGGCTATTGATTATTCAACTCTAAGCCTAACACAGACGCAAATGATTAATAGCACAGATGAAATGGACGGAGTGGATCGAACACTAACCAGCCTGGAAGATTTATAACTATCGTTTAAATAACATTAAGTGGCTCAGAGCAAGCAATTTATATTTACAAATTTAGATATTGATGGATCATTGTCGTATCTACTGTTAAAGTGGATAACCGGTCGGGAGATACCTTATAAATGTTCGTCTATGTTTAATATTGAGAGTGATTTCTCTGATTGGTATCGTGCGAATGGAGAAAAATATGAACGCATTTACATTCTAGGAATAGATGTAAGTGGCTGTATGAATATAATTAACAAGAATAACGTTGTTGTTTTTGCTCATAAGCTACCCGTGAAGGAGCTCTCTAACGCTAAGATAGTTACTGATGAAAATGCCAGCACATCGATGCTCTTATACAAAAAGTTTGCCGAAAAGGTAGAGCTCACCGAATTTCAAAAGTTATTAATAATAATAGCGGACGATATAAAGAAGCATACATTTGAACTCCCCTACAGCCGTGAACTTGATATGCTTTATAGAGCCTCAACCGGTGATAGGTTAATGAAATTTTGTATAGATTTTAAAACCGGCTTTAAAGGTTTTACCGACAAGCAAAAGCGCTTAATTAATTTTTACAAGAAGAGCGTCGATAACGTCGTAGGAGACTTGAGAGTGTTCAAGGGAACAATTCCGTTCAAAGGAGAAACATACAATGTTATTTCAACGTTTGCAGAAAAATATATTAATGAAATATCAGACAAGCTTCTACAGGACTATGATTGTGATGTATGTTTTGTAGTTAACATAGAAAAGGAGAGGGTTAGTTTCAGGAGGTCACCTAACTGTGAGATAGATTTATCCATTCTCGCAGACAAGATTGCGTACGGTGGAGGGTTCCCGTATGCTGCGAGTGGAACAATGGGTGAAAGCTTTATAACTATAACTAAGCTCTTTAAACAAATTAAATGATTAATATAAACGTAAAGACTGATCCGTCTTCTGGTATGGTATACAGGGAGCATAAAAATAATTTCTTGAAATTCTGTACCTTACTGTGTATCATACATAATAAGAAATTAAATCTCGCTAATATATTTCTATTAATATTACAGGAGAAACAAATAAAGAAACTGTATATGAGTATGTGTGATTTCGATACGGAGATGGAGGCTCTTAAATCTTTCTTCGAATACGATAGCACTTTGCATAAGAGCAAGTATATTAAGAAGTATATTAATTCAGGAACATTTAAGAGAAAAAATGACCGAGCTAGAAAAAAACGTTTATAACACCTATCTAAGAATAAGCCGAACAAGGTCCGGAAAGCGCTTTAAGTATAGAAAAAAGTTCGATAATTTTGAAGAGAACAAAGCTTACATTCCTGTAAAGAAGATAGCCACCCTTCTTCTAAACCATCCACATATTAATATTAACGACTTCTTCAATGCGCCGTATGAGGTGTATCCCGAGAAGAATTATGAATATGGCCACGACATTACCTTCTATACAACCCTAAAGGCAACAGGCTGTTATAGCATCTTTAAGAAGATGTGTGATGATAAAAATCCGGACGAACAGATTGAGAGTATCAAGAAGTCGTTATATTTCATTTATATATTTTGCAAAGACAATAAAATTGATATCGAGAAGTATATAAACCACAAAACAAATGCTGAGAGAACCTTTATGTTACACCTGCGCGAGAGAAAGGTTAATATATATTCTTTATTCGGATTGAGCAGCTTCGATAGCGTTATGTCAAGAGTAGAGCCAAATGCCGCAAAATTTACTTTAGGTCATTTATATTTAAGCCTTGACTTATACCGATCACGATACTATAATTCTAAAGTAACGATTAACGTCGTTAGTGAAGCAATAAAAAAACTAACTAAAATACTAAAAAATATATGAGCGGTTATACTAATTCAATGTTCGACAGCATCAAGACAGCCCTGACTGATGCTAATACGAAGAACAAAGGCGGGCTATATAGGGAGATCCTAAAACTTACACCAAGCAATACGTACGTTGTGCGGCTTTTGCCTAATGTTAGCGATCCTAAGAAAACATTCTTCCATTACTATACACATGCATGGGAGAGCTTTGCCACCGGTAATTATACCGCAGAGGTCAGCCCTCAGACATGGGGTGAGAGAGACCCAATCGGTGAGTACCGTCTCAGTATCTCAAAGCACGGTACAGAGGAGGAGAAGGATAAAGCAAAAGCTATTATGCGTCGTGAGAATTGGCTCGTTAACGCTTATGTTGTTAACGATCCCGTCAATCAAGATAATACCGGTAAGGTTAAGCTTATCCGTTTCGGTAGACAGCTACATAAAATTATTATGGAAGCAATTGAAGGTGAAGATGCAGACGATTTCGGAGCACGTATCTTTGATCTTTCCTCTAATGGTTGCAACTTTAAGATTAAGTGTGAGAAGCAAGGCGACTTCCCGACTTACGTGTCGTCAAGGTTTGCCCCTCCGACTGAGATTGCTGGTCTAGACGACGAAAACGTTCAAGAGGTGTATGATAATATTCATGATCTCGACAGCGTGTTCCCTGTTAAGTCATATGACGATCTTAATAAGGTGTTATGTGAACACTTTCATTGTAAGTCACCTGACAGTGAACCTGTACCGGAACCACAAGCACAAGCCCCTGTCGCTGAGCCTGTGTCCGATGCATCGAGCACCACCAGCACGGATGCAGATCCGTTGAACGATGATAAAGTGAAGGAACTCCTTGACGGGTTAGGTTGATATGGATCCCGAAGCTCATAAAAACGTTTCTGCTATAGCTCAATTGGCTGCCTTTACTAAAGCTAAGGCAACAGAGCTAGACAGTAATATCGTCTCGTCATCTGTCAATCTGCAGTCCTCAGCGAACTGGAGCCCGGAAGAAATCGTTAAGCGCGAGCTTCAAAGTATGGCTGAGAGCCAACCTGGTGGTATTGCACCACCAGCCGCTCCAACCGCTCCGGACGGGTTAGCTGTTCCAGTTCCGCCTGAGACACAATACGAACCTGCATATGCACCACCACCATCACCACAGCAAATGAACAATCAATTAGACCTATTCACAGAAATCAATAATCGTCTCAAACAAATCGAGGAAGACGTCTCTAAGTTAGAGAATACTTACGATAAGGTTATGAAGGTTATGTTGAAAAACAAAGCAAAGACTATTACGATCAAATTTGATGAAGCTCAAAATAGCAAACAAAACTGAGTTCGTAAATCGGTTCTTAAATCAGCTTAGTAAAATTAATACTGCTTGTGCACTCAAGGTCACAGGTACCGGTATAACAAGCTTACTTACAGCAGCTGATAATACCTTAATTTTATTCTCACGATATAACACTAAGTTTGATATTGATAGAGATATTAATCTCAATATCCCGGACCTGAATAGACTGTCAAAAATGATTCAGTGCATTCCCGGCGAAGACATAACACTAGATGTATATGACTCAGTTATTAAGTACGAATCAAAAGATGTAAGGTTTCAATACTATCTTCTCGATGATGGCATTATCGAAACACCTCCTCTAAGCGAGGAGAAGATTAAGGCCATTGAGTATAATACTAACTTTGAGCTAGCGTACGAATCGCTAGTTGGGTTAATTAAGAGCAGTTCATTTGTAGTGGACATACACAAGGTGTATTTCTATACTAAGGATGGTTCGATGTACGCCGAAGTGAACGATAAGAAGAGACAAAATATTGACAATATATGTCTCAAGCTAGCTGATAAGTATAGCGGAGATCAAATCACCACACCTTTGCCAATGAGCCTAGAAACAATCAGATTACTTGGCTCAGCGAGAACAGATAAGATCGACGTACTTATTAATAATAAGTTGAATGTTATGATGTTTGGCATCAATAATAACGATATTAAATTAACTTATATTGTATCTGGATTAGTAAAGTAAAATGTCAAAAAATAAAACACACACTCAAGGTTATTTCATTAAGAGGTTGAGGGATAACGGTTATTATACTATAAGATTGTTTGAGTCCTACAGTATTACTGATTGTCGTAAATGGACGATTGTTGTTAATCCCGACGCAGAGTCAGTTTTTATTACATGCTATAGAGACAATTTCGGTAGTACGTTTTTTGAGTTTAACGACGGTGGTAGGAAATTTCCTAAAAACTTCCAACTTATAACAGAATCACTCGAGGTCATCATGGTTCACTTGCACGAGAAGAACATAACAGGCAAGAATTCATTAAATAAATTAGACCATGCCTCCGGACAATGACGACAACGAGAATGAAAAGGGTGATAATCTAGAGCGCCTATCTGAAATATTCGACAAAATATCAGCAGATAAGACAAAAGATGAAAAGGACCTACAGATCGAAAATCTGTGCGGTAAAGTTGAAGAAGTTCTTTCGACCTATATGATTATAGGGTATACGGTTGACGGTGATCCGGTGACTGTTACTTACGCCAAAACCAAAAAAGATAGCGACGCTCTAGCTCATCTCTTTAATAAGCAGATTGCCAATTCCTATTACGGTACCAGTGGCAATTCCGACTCTATATAGTAAAATAAATGTATGAATATTTTAATTTTAGGTAGGGGATATGTAGGCTCGTACCTTAAGAAATATCTCGAAACATTAGTCGTACGCAGCGATCGGTTAGACGTACGAGTTGTCCGGCGAAGCGAGACGGACTATTCCACCATTTCAGGATTTCATGAGCTCTTAGATCAACAGTGGGTCGATTTTGTTGTTAATTGTAGCGGATATACCGGTGTACCCAACGTTGATGCGTGTGAAGACGCAAAAGATTTGTGTTGGGATTTAAACGTAACAGTACCTAACCGAATCGCTCAGATTTGTACTGAAAATTCAATTCCTTTCGGACAAGTAAGTAGCGGATGTATATATACAGGTTATGACGAGGTTTTTACTGAGAAGGATGTACCTAATTTTGGACTATACGATACTGACAGCAGCTTTTACAGTAAGTCAAAGCATGCATGTGAATTGGCTCTACATGATAAGGAGTCATACATATGGAGAATAAGAATGCCTTTCTGCAATACGTGGTCACATAAGAATATCCTAAATAAAATTTATAAATACGACAACTTAATCAGTCTACCTAATTCCTTAACTAGTATCGACAACCTCTGTGAATATATTGGTAAGTTTATTGAAAGAAGTTATACGAAGGACAAGCTTCCGGTTGGTATATACAACGTCGTTAACGATGGCGCTATGGAGGCATCGACGATTGTTGATATGATGAGAGCCAGAGGTATTAGTAACGACAAATGGAGCTTTATACCTTATGAAGAATTAGATATAAGAGCACATCGATCAAACTGTGTACTATCTCAAGATAAAAATAAAAAATATGGCGTCGAATTACCTGATGCTGTCACGGCCGTGGAGGAGGCTCTAGAGAGGATGTCTAAAGTAACAATATGAAATGCGCTATAACAGGCGGGTATGGGTTTATTGGGAGCAATCTTGTAAATTATCTGTACGAAAATACAGATGATGAGATAATCATTATTGATAACTTCACTTATGCAGCAGATAAGCAAAATATCTCGCCAGAGATTCAAAAATCAAGTCGTGTTAACACTTTGTATAATGATATCGGTAAAATTAGTGATTCTGATACTGACTTACATAAAGCACTAAAGGATTGCGATGTAATATACCACCTTGCAGCCGAGAGTCATGTCGATAATAGTATCACAGGGCCAGGAGTTTTTGTGGATACAAATATAAGAGGAACTTTTAACTTGCTAGAGTTAGCCCGTAATTACGATATTAAGTTTGTTCACATATCAACTGACGAAGTTTACGGCGCATTACAAGCACACGATGATCCGTTCACAGAGAATACAAATCTAGACCCTAGCTCCGTATATTCGGCCTCTAAAGCAAGTTCTGATCTGCTCGTCAAGGCATATGGTACTACATATGGTGTTGATACTGTCATAACCCGCTGTGTGAACAACTATGGCCCCAGACAGCACGTAGAGAAACTGTTACCTAAAGTAATTACCAACACATTAAGAGGTAAAGAAATTCCTGTATACGGAAAAGGCTTAAATATACGTGAATGGATTCATGTTGATGATCATTGCGCTGGAATATTGGCAGCAAGCACTGCAGATGCTGAAGATAAGGTGTTTAATATTGGCTCTGGAGTTGAAGTGTCGAATATAGAGCTAGTTAACATGGTGCTTGACATTATCGGAGAATCAGCTATACTTATTAAGTACGTAGAAGATAGACTAGGCCATGACTTCAGATATGCCATGAATAGTGACAAGCTACGTAACGCTACCGGCTGGAAACCAACATATGATACAGAAAATTTTATCAACGGTCTCGAACTTACTGTCAAATGGTATAGAGCCAAAGCCGAGGATGATTTACGCGGTTAATGGTGGAGATTACCTCGGAGAATTTTTTGTTTTCATGGCCGCACAGGGGAACGAGTATCACTTTCTCTCTTTACCGAAGATGTCACTAAGAAAGGTTCCGAAAGACAAATTTGTATCTGCAATTGATAGTAAAGTTCTTGAATTGGTAGAGAAACTACCGGCAGATACGTATAAGGTGTGCAGATCGCAGTATGAAAACATTATTAATTGACAGCAGTAATTTAATCTACCGTATTTGGTGGGTAAACAAATCAAAGCAGCTTTCCGAATCGTCCGACACGTATAGTATTTTTATGTTCTTAAGATCATTACGGTCTTATGTTAAAAAATATCCTTGCGATAGAATTGTTAGTGTGTGGGACAAGAAGCTAGTATACCCGTCGACGAATTTTCGTAAAGAGCAGACTGAGGGTGAGTATAAAGGCAATAGAGATCACAGTGAAGTAGAGGATGTCTATAGACATACTGATAAAATCGTCAAATTGCTTGAATCACTCGGAGTGTATAATATGTATCCTGGCCGCATGGAGGGTGATGATGTTATTGCATGGCTGTCAGACAAGAATGACCAATCGGTCGTAGTATCTGCAGACCAAGATATGTATCAACTGGTCACAGCTAATACAAAAATATACAACCCCATTAAGAAGATTGAGATCAACGAATCTAACTTCGAAGAACAGCTTGCTGTATCAGTCAATGACTATGTTCTTTACAAGAGTATGATTGGAGACAAGTCCGATAACATTAAAGGTCTCCCCCGTGTAGGAAAGAAGACGGCAGTAAAGATGATTAATAAATGGCCCGAATCAAAAGATAAATTATCTACAGATCAAATAACAATTCTCGAGAATAATATTAAGTTAATGGATTTAAGATACGGGTACGATTATTACGAAGATGAGACCGTCGCGTACGATAGGCAATACAGCGAACAGGTTGATATCTCGTATAATAAAAAGGAATTCTATAATCTATGTAGGGAATATAACTTATATAGCGTGGTAAAAGATTTGGCTTGGTCTGACCCTTTTAGCCACGGTGTTGAAGAAGCTGTAGCTTCAGTCATTGAAGCGCTGGGGCTCGGGAATAAATAACATTATATGGACACTGTAGTACTTAAGAAGATTGAATCTCCGTTTAGCGGAGAGATGTGCACACCTAAGACGAAAATTCTAGATTACGGAGACAGAATTATCACAGAAGCGTGGTGGTATTGTCCGAGAACTGGAAAGTTTGTTCTCAAGGGTATCGTTAGCGATGAGCCCAAGAAAAAAGATTAACAGTTGTTTTTCAATTTTGTTCTATTAGAATAAACGTGTGATTCTACCTGAAGAATACGTCTCGCAAAAGTTCTACCAGCTGGCAGGATATGTTAAGCATAAGCGTTACAATAACGTGTATGAGGGTGGATGTCCTATATGCAGGGAAGGTAAGAGCTGGGGTAGAAAGAGACGCTTATATTATATAGCAAAGCAGAATTATATATTCTGTCATAATTGTGGTTGGACAGGAGACCCATTTAAGTTTATTCAGCAGATAGAAGGTATATCGTTTAAAGACATATTAGGTGAGGCTAAGGATTATGATCTTATTCCTTTTGAGGAAGAGAAGGTAATAAAGACATATAGAGAGACGGCAACTCTTCCGGCCGATTCAATCAATTTATTTGACAGTAATCAAACAGAATATTATAAAGACGACAAGACTGTTCAAATTGCGCTTGATTATATTAAAGAGAGAAAGTTAGATGTAGCCGTTAATAAGCCTAAGAGTATGTGGCTGAGCTTAAAAGACTATACTCATAAAAATAGACTCGTCATACCCTTCTATGATTTAGACAATAAGATCACATTCTACCAAACAAGAACACTCTTAAATCAGGATAATAAATTACCAAAATATCTATCAAAGATAGGAAGTGAGAAGTCTCTCTTTAGTATTAATACTATAGACCCGTCTATTGATAAAATCTTTATTGCTGAAGGTCCCATTGATGCGTGCTTTATTAAGAATTGTGTCGCTGTAGCCGGTATTCAAGAGACAAGCGAAACTACCTTTACACCTAAGCAGGATGAGCAATTGGATAGATACAAGTTTCATGATAAGATATGGGTTCTCGACTCACAACATCAAGATAGAGCAGCCAAGCTTAAAACCCGTAAGCTAATTGAGCAAGGGCAGACAGTTTTTATATGGCCGAGTAAGTATGGTACTATCTTTAAGGACTTTAACGATATGTGTCTAGGCCTCAATATAAGCGAAATCCCGTATAAGTTTATACTTGATAATACTTATACGGGACCTAAAGCTATGCTTAAACTGGGTAGTATTTAGATCAACCCCTGATTGCGCTTCCGAAGATGTTCGGCGGCACTTCCATGATTGCCTTGATAGCTATCTTCCTTGGTGATTACAACACCTAATCCTACTGCAGCTTTGACACCGGGAGTGAAAGTAATAACACCTTGACTGTCGCTCGACGTTCTAACAACGGTTGCAATTGTATGAAGCGTTGTAGCGCTGTTCGGAAAAAAGAATGTATCATCGACTTTCCAGTTTTCAGAACCGTTACCATCACTGTCATATTTAGCGAAGGAACTCAGTCTGGCAGTCGTCGCATTGTACGCAAGCGCGGCGGATAGCCCAGCTTGAATAGTATCAGTGGTTTGTGAATCGTTAAAATTATTGGTCCAGTTTGGCATAACGTAAATATTTATGGTTTATCGCCTTTTTTTATCCTTCATCTGAGGATAAAAGGTAAGCCTTCAGAGATTCCGATAAAGCCCTCATATCTTGTGCAATACGGCCAATCTTTTTAGTCTCACTTCTAGCAATATCAGCAAATAGCGTATCACAAGCCGCATTGTTTAATATAGATTGCATAGAATTCGAACCGAGACCATTCATACGCTCAGTTATTACATTTAGCTCCTCAATCCAATCCTTCAGGGAATGTATTTGATTAACGTTTTCCCGGGTTTTGACGGCCGCTACAGCATCGCCACCCTGGACGTCGTCATATGCATCAGGTGATGTTCCTGGGTCTAAGTCAGCGGCTGCCGCCTGTTCGTCGGGTGACGGTATATCTGTTGATATATCTTGTTCGATCAAGACATCAAAACGTTTACTAAAGAGATTCTGTGACATATTATAATTATTTATAGCTAGAAAGGATAAATAATTAAAATGTCTGAAAAAATCTTATCAGAAGACAGGTCTCAAGTGTCAGATCAGTGGGCAACGGGTATGTCCGGCCGTAGCGCCGGCCCTCAACCAATGACTTTATTGGATATCCTTAAAAAAGATGCAGAATTTAGAGGTAGAACCGGAAACGCCCCTGAGCTTATGCCTTACCCCACCGAAAGCCTTGTTGATATGCTTAGTGATCTATATGTTAAAGCTACAGACGTACAGACAACAATAAAGATGGTCGGTAGTAACCCAGTTATGAAAGATAGAGTACAAGCCGAGAAGAAACTTCAAACTATCCTTCGTAAAGCTGAACTCATTAAGAGAGTTATTAGTCTTATGGGTAGAGATATCGATAACTTTGTAGTTGACAAACAAAATAAATAGCCTATAATTAATTCGTGCTACAAAGCTTAGTTAGATCTGTCGGAATAACCTGTACCGTAAGTGCAATTGTCGCTTATTTCCTTACTCACTTCCAGATTATATTTGTTAAATCCTTCCTTCTTACAACTCTATTACAATTTATAGTTTGGTATCTAATTGGTTATGCTAATGAAGCTAAAACTAATGCTATAAACAGAGAGCTCGAAGCAGATATGTATAAAGAATTTTCAAAGCAGTTTTCTGAGGTTAATTGTGCGTTTTGCAGTACGAAGAGTAATATACCGATTGTCATAACTGGTAATAATGAGTTTGAATGTAGTAATTGCGGGAAGAGAACAGCTGTTTATGTTAATTTAGAAGTAGCACAAACTACAACAGCCGTCGAGGATCCAACAGATAGAATTATAGAGAAGCTAACAGAAGATGGAATACCAAGATAAGCCAAGCACATACATACCACCGGAAAGAGATATCTCTAAAGAGCTCACACCGGCTGAGGTAGAGCAGTATTTTACTGATTTGTGGAGAAAGGTCAATATAGAATATGTCAGGGATGTCAAGCGCGGTAAACTAATATCCAAATCACAGGCTGGTAGAGCTACAGATGCTGAAAAAACAATGCGTGCTATATTCTCTATTTATCTAGATGCAGTCAAACAAAAGATTAATGCATTAGAGAGCGAAAAAGATAAGACTATTTATTTAGATCAAGTTCATGAGCTTGATAGTATGTTTGACTCTCTTCTGCGGGTTGTTTCTGCACTTAATTTAGATGTTGACAGAAAGGACTTGCTTCCTTCCTTGAATGGGTATATAATAGATACAGTGTCTAGAATAAAATTATGAAGATTGAACAAGCGCTTAATATTGATATCGGTAGAAAGATTAAAGTTGGAGAAGAGGAGATGACCCTGTACGAGGCTGCCAGATGGTCGGCGCTCATATCTGGGCTAGACGTTATAACTAAGAGAGCTAATCAGCTCAAGATTAATCTTAATAAAGAGAAAAATTGGATTAAACCACTCGCCTTGCAAAAGTACATTGAAGAAGAGACGTCTGTAGCAATTGCAGAGATTAATCAAACTGCATGCACTACATCATCGGAACAATTCTAAGACCGACTGGTGCTCCACAATCTACAGGTCACAAATCTCTATCACAGTTTAAACTTAACCGGAAAAAATCCGGACCATTCTTAACAGATAGAGAGTATCAACTGTTTAATATTCGAAAGCGTCCGGAAGAAGAGTACAAGTACTTTTTTAAAGATCAAATAACTGGAGACATAACAGAGGTGTCGTTTGATAGTACTCTTGAGGCAGATAAATTTATCTCGAATATTAGAGGTGAGGCGTTACCTAATTACGAAAAGTTTTACAATTAGAGATAATCGCCATAGACATCATCGTTATCGCCATACTGTGAGTAATCGAATACTGTTGCCGATTCTGTATCCACATCATATGTGTACGACTTGGAGTCTGTTTGCTCGTTAGTATAACCGGACAATCTCCCGCTGAACGCATTGTCGTAAACTTGGTCTGATTTTTTCTCTGCCGTGAGACCAGGCTGGAAGGTATAATCCAATCTCTTACCTTTAATCAACCATACATAATGTCCCATTAATGGATTAATTTCAGATACTTCTTGATCGAGACGTTGTGTTATCTCAAACATCTTTGCACCGCGATCTCCTGGTCTATCATCACCATACTCAGTCAACATGAATACGTCACCTGATTTAGGTTCCGGACGCGCATCGCCTGCAGATGACATTGATGTGTAGAATGAACTTATTGATATATAAGCAGTTACATCGTCATCACCCACTATGCCAAATTTCGAAAGTAATACAGACTGTTCAGATAGGTTGACATACATAACAATACTCTTAGATGCTAGATATGTTGCGTTAGGATCTTCACCGTATAATCCGTCATGCGCAGATAACTTATAGTCTAACGTGAAGTAGTCAGTTTGTTGACCGTAAATATCAATTTGCTCTTTTAAGTAGTAGTAGTAATTGTTACGCTCGTTACCGTTGATGCTCTTATCTGCGATACGATAATCACCAGTATAGTATCTCTGTCCAGTTGCATAAGATGGAAAAGGGTCGCCCATTATTTTTTAAGCATAAAACAGTTTTGATTTGGATTCCAGATAACAACAATTCCTGTATTACCTAAATTTCTCGGCTTGTCTTTTGTTAGGTCGCCGATGTTATATTTTTTAATTATCTTATGCAACACACCACCCTTAACGGGTACGTTATTGGCCTTACCTTCCTTCATTCGTTTGACTTGTATAATCTCAGTCACATCAACCTTGTGATAGTCTGGTACTATGTTTTGATGTAATCGTCCCATGCCAGTAAACCCTGACTGCTGTCTTGTCCTAGGACCTACACCATTAACACCCACTGCCTTGCTTGTCAAGCTCTCAAAACTCTCACCCCTTAACATAAGATCCCTAATGTCGTCGACCTCGTCCTCATCAGCCTTCTCGTCATCACCGATAATATCTTTGATGTGCTTAATTAGATGCATATAATAGTATCGTTCTAGAAATTTAAAAATCACATTACCAGGCAGATGCGTCTTTCTTCCGAACTTTTTAATTTCATCCGCAGTCATATCTTTCTCAAAAGCATCCTGTCTCGCTGTTTTTATCTCCTTATAGCTCTTAAGCAAGATTGATATATCATAGTTTATTTCCTTTAATTTGCCATTTAGAGTTTTCCTAAGACCGTTAAGGTCTCCCTCCGGAATTTCAACAAGGTAAGCATAATCGAGAACATCTCTCCTTAACTCACCTGATGTAATATCAAGTTTAGTAAATATATCATTTAAGTCAGCTCTATAGTTACCAACTTTAATATTCTTAGGTTCAGTTTGCTTAATCCACCTATCCCTCTTAACACTGTACGCAGCTTCTGTCTTATCGAAGTCGTAATCTATATCTGAGATATAATATTGTAGCGGGTAGGCCGTTCCGTATGCCAAGGTACCATCAACTTCGTGCCATAGCTTCTCGATCTTGTTCTTTATATTCTCTATATCAGGCACATCAGCAAAAATATATACATCAATATCTGCTTTAGACCCGTATTGCTTAGTCAGGATACTACCCTTAATAAAGAAGTCTTTAACAGGAGCCAGTCTACCGAATAGTGAGACGTGCTGCTTGATCTGAGCCGCGATCTCTGGTTTTAGTCTCGGCTTTTTGGAATTGTGATCTACAAAAACATCGGATGCAAAGCTATTTCTAGTATCGTCTACCGATGATTCTAAGACTTTAACTAGATCATTAAAATTCATCGTAAGTATTTAGTCAAAATAGAAAAAAGCCCCAAACGAAAACGTTAAGGGCCTGATTTAATTATTCGAGTATTATTTCTTAGCAGGCTTTTTCTTAGGTGATGCCTTTTTCTTAGCCTTTACATCACCCTTATCCTTAGCCTTACCGACGTTAAGGGCGAACCAATCAATAAGCGCGTATGCTTTCTTGACCCATCCGTCATCCCTAGGAGTCGGCGTCATAGCGGCAATAGCTGACGCACCTGCTACAATAGCCGTAGCGGTGGTAATAATAGTACCACTGTTTTCTATTACCCAATTATATGCTGACATTACTTGTTCCATATTAATATTTAATCTAATTAGAATAAAGAACTCCAGATGCTATCGGTTTTCCTCTTAGACTTCCGCCATTGATTGAGGAGAGCAAAGTACGTTAGATGTTGTTTATCAATCTCCCACACCTTATTACCGTACTGATCCGTGTGCTGCTTAATACCACCATCTTCTTCGAGCTCAACACCCTTTTCTTCTTCAAATTGATTTTTATAATCATCAATTAGTTTGTTGTAACGCTTTCTTGCGTTATCCGTTATAACTCCATTACCGTCACCAGTAAAGAATAGAAAACCTCCGTTCTTGTTATCATACTGAGACGGTGTCGACGTATCATATGATGCAGAGTCGTCGTCAACCGTATCTGGAAAGATTGTACAGCCTGTAACAGCCATCACCATCACCACTAAGGCTGCGATTAGGTTATTCGGAAAGAAGGTTGCGAATGTCATCTTCATCTTTTTTGTCTATTGCTTTCTCTACTTTGTTTTGAAACTCTACATCTCGTTTTGCTTTAGCATTTTTAATCATCTCCGGTGAATTGTTACGTTTAAATATTCCACCGATAAGGTCGAACAAGCCTCCCAATAATTTAATTATGCCTCCCATATAATTATTTAGTCTATATATAAAAAAAAGCCTCCCGAAGGAGGCTTATAATCTATGAGGTACTGGTTGTTTAGAAACGCGCGCCAACTTTGTGGTTGCCGGCTGTTTTAGCTTTTGTGTTGTGTGGTACACCGTCCTTAGCGGCTTCCAGCTTGCCGTCACCGCGCTTAGCTGCTTTGCCGTCAGCAGATCCGCCAGTCGGATCAGCAGCACCAGCCACCTTGCTGTCTTTATTGTGATGATCCGCATCGCCATTAACTAGCGCGTGGCCCTTTTCTTCAGCATCTACAGCTTCGGCGTATGGATCAGCACCGTCTTCGAGATCTTCGATGTTATCATCGATCGGACCGTCATCTTCAAGAGCATCGTGAACCTCTTGTAAGGCTGCGATAGCGTCACCAAGCTTCTCTTTAAGAGAACCTTCCTCTCCTTCTTCGCCATCTTCATGGCCCATATCGAGATCCATGTCGTCATGCATGTCCTCGTCCGGAAGGTCGAAGTCACCCTCGCCCATTACGTCTTCAAAAAGTTTGTCAAATGTAGATTTGTTGCTCATAGTACAATTATTTATTTCTTCTTGTCCCTTTTCCTGGAAATTTTGAGAACTATTTGCTGACTCTTCGCTTACAGTATTGGAGAACTTGTCTTCTTCGTAATCTGAATCCTTGTCTTTGGCTTTTTTCTTCTTAGGATCCAGTTCAGCAGCGTGAAATCCGTCAGCATTAGCAGGACCTCCATCATCAAACACCTTACCCGTGGCACCATGTGTTCCATGGATCGGGAGAGGTTCTGCACCTTTACCAGGTCTGGCGAGAACTATGTCCTCATTATAGATGTTGTTTAAATCGTCGACGTACTGCTTAGGCATATTATTATTTATGTCACCGTGTGTTATAATTTAGAAAGTTAAGTTAAATAATCCATTATATCCGTAATATTTGTTATTATTTCTAATATGCATTACCGTTCCCTCATAGATACATCTATCATACTCAGTGTGTGTACTATCTGTATACAAGTCCCCATCTTGTGTACACGATAAACTCTCAACCTTAAAATTTGGATATTGCATTTTTAAAAACATACCTGTCCAGTGGTCAACATAGTGATGCTTAAAGCATTCACTTAATATCTTACCTGCAAATTCGTCTTCAATAATTTTTCTATGGATGCACGGTATGTATATAACGGGATATTCGAATACGTGATTGGAGTGATCAATTATTTTATGTATATAACTTTCTTTATGAATGTTAAAAATATGAGATTGTGGATATTCCTCAGGCAATTCATGAAAACGTTCCCGCGGATCTTGAACTAGATGTATATCATCCGTTAAAAGACATATCCATTCATACGAGGCATGATTAAATCCCTCATTATAGTTTTCAACCGATGTATAATAGTTGGTGTTAATATACTTTACATCACTATCAATATCAACATACTGCCTCTCGCTAGTAAAGATAATCTCATAACCACCATTACCGCTGCATACATTCTTGACCGCGCTTACTGCCCTATTAATATAGATACTATCCCTCTTTGATGTGATTATAAAACTTATTTGTGTATCGTGCATTTAAATGTAAATATACTTAGATATATGCCAAAGAATCCGCAAGACGAAAAGTTTTATTTAGGAAATAGAAATTTACCTAAACCTGAGCAGGAGTTTGAATGGACGCCTCAGATGGCAAGAAATTTAAAGAAAGTACGTAAGAATATTCTACACTTTGCAGAGAATTACTTTCATATTGTTAACTTAGATCGTGGTAAGGAGAAGATTAAGCTACATAATTGTCAGAAAAAGGTATTACGCCAGTTAAGAGATAATCGGTTTGTGACCCTACTAGCATCTAGACAGGTCGGAAAGACAACCATGATGACAATTTACTGTTTATGGATTGCTTGCTTTCAGGATGATCAGAGAATACTAATTGTAGCTAATAAAGAGCAGACTGCTATCAACATCTTTAAGAGAGTGAGAACTGCCTATGAAATGCTACCCAATTATCTTAAACCTGGTGTTGAGGAATATGGTAAGACTGGGATGACACTAGCAAATGGTTCGAGTATTGGCATTTCGACCACCTCATCAGACGCTGGTCGTGGTGATTCATGTAATGTTTTAATTCTAGACGAGCTTGCATTTATTGATAATCACTTAGTTAAGGATTTCTGGAAATCAGTCTTTCCCATTATTTCATCTTCCAAGAAATCCAAAATCTTTATAGCCAGTACTCCTAACGGTACCGACAATCTGTTTTATGATCTCTACTCAAATGCAGAAAAAGGCATTAACAACTGGTCAGCAGTACGTATTGATTGGTGGGAGGTACCCGGGAGGGATGAGAAATGGAAAGAAGACACGATTAAAGCACTGGGATCAGTGGAGGCGTTTAATCAAGAGTTTGGAAATGTGTTCTTACAAACAGGCGAATCAGCAATTGACGATGAACTGTTTGATAAGTTGAAATTAGGATGTAGAGAACCACAATTTGTCTTTGATGACGGCAAATATCTATTGTGGGAAGAACCTAAGCCTGAAAACATTTACGTTATAGGTGTTGATATATCGGAAGGTGTAGGAGAAAACGCATCAGTCGCTCACGTAATGGATATGACTGATCTTAAGAATATAAAGCAGGTGGCTACGTATTGGGACAATCACATATCACCTTACAAATTTACAACCAAGCTACACGAGATATTATCACATTGGGGATTTCCTCCCGCCGCCATCGAGAGAAACAATTGCGGTGCACAGGTGGTTGATAATTTAGTACATACACACGGATTCACAAATCTTATTAGCTTTTCACCCAAAAAATCCGCTTCAGCCTCTTATGATAGGCTTGGCGTTATTGCTCATACAAATACCAAGTACAAGGGTGTTATGAATATGCGCTACTGGGTCAACGAACTTAGATGTGTTGAGTTTCGAGACATAAATACTATTAACGAATTAAAAGACTTTGTAAGATATCCAAACGGTACTTGGGCAGCTAAGAAAGAACAGAGCTGTTTAGATGATAGAGTAATGTCACTTATATGGTCTTTGATTGCCTTAGAAACTAGCGTTACACAGAAACATTTTGATATTGTAGAGTACGATGATAACGAACGACCAGCCAAGATACAGTCTATAGATTATGGAGTTAAACACTTCATTAACCCGACATCAATCTATGCTAATGAAAAAGGCGGAGATACGAGAGGTATTGCATCACCTGTCTACTTTCCAGGAGACGGCTCGAGCGGTGCACCAAATGACGATATAGATGAGTTAAACAGTATGGGGTGGCATATGTTAGGATCACCAGAGAGTACAGATGACGGCTGGCAGCCGTTACAAAATGATTTTGATATATATCAATAATATAGGAACATTATAATATGGCAGATATAGCAAAACAATCAGTATTGAATAAGAGCAGACTAGATAAATTTCTACTCTCCCTCACCGTCCCAGAAGGGCTTAAGACATATACATCACGCGTTCAGAGAGCAACAGGAGTTTCTAGCTACTCGAAAGTAATCCCTAACTCTCTGCAATATTCTGTTGAGGGTACCGTTGTACCCGCCATTAATGTACCTGCGATCGAACAACCTTACGATCGTCAAGTCATGAAGGTATCGACACATTCACGTCCCGCATACGAAGACGTTACGGTTAGCTTTAAAATCGACAACCAATTTAACAATTACTGGTATATATACAGCTGGTTAAATATGATTAGTGATGCTAAGCACGGAGCTTTTAATTATAGAGATGAATTAAGAGAGAAACACGGCTCGAAAAGAGAAAAAGATTATTTAGCAGATTATGCCACTGACTTTTCCTTAATCGGTATGAATGAGTATAATAAAGAAATAATTAAATTCACCTATACCAAAGCATTTCCTGTATCCTTAGGTGGAATTTCCTATAATTACCAAACGCAAGGCGAAATACAATCAAGTATTACCTTCACCTTCACTCAAATGTTGGTGGAGCTCGTCTAAAACAGTTAAAACAGTACCCTTCACAAATTTATGTTTGGTTGTCGGTAGAGTTCTCTTAACTTTATGTGTACCTCTCTTCTTAAGATTCACAAGCGTTGTTGCTTCGAACAGAGTCTTGTCAAAGAAGTCCTTCTCTGACTCAAAAACGGTTA
>TARA_R110000851_G_scaffold23339_2_pt1 | contig 20609 bp, 35 predicted proteins | sample TARA_R110000851 | Tara Oceans TARA_R110000851 (sample SAMEA4397627) | marine metagenome | biome: Polar Biome; feature: [DCM] deep chlorophyll maximum layer (ENVO:01000326); material: water (ENVO:00002006), including particulate matter (ENVO:01000060) such as... | depth 17 m
TTTATTGAAGCGGGGGTGATTGCGTTTGAAGTTAAACCTAGTTGGATTGATTTACTCCAGTTAGTTTTAATTACAGTAATAGGCGCATATTTTGGAGGAAGAAGCCTAGAAAAAGTAAAAAAAACCAATGAAAAAATTCACTGAATTATACACCGATAAAGGAAACCCAAAAGTTAGACTAAATAAAAAGGAATACGAAATAATAGAAGATTTTAGGAGAGTACAAGAAGAAGCGGAAAAATCAGGAGTAAATCCAGATGACGTTAAGCACTTGTGGCTAAAGAATAAAAACTCTAGTTTATTTGTAAAAAATCCAAACTTTAAAACAAATGTTTACAATAAGTTTAAAGAAGATTTAATTAATGATTTAAAAAATCATTCTCCTAAATACAAAAATATAAAAAGAAAAAAACAAAAGGATGGACACCTTTTAGTTATTGACCCAGCAGACATACATATTGGAAAACTTTCTACAGCCTTTGAAACTGGAAAACCATATAATACAGAAATAGCTATAAAAAGAGTACATGAAGGTGTACAAGGTATTTTAGACAAATCAAATGGTTTTAATATTGAAAAGATATTGTTTGTGGCTGGTAATGACATTTTACACACTGACAATGCTAAAAGACAAACGACATCAGGAACACCACAAGACACTGACGGAATGTGGTATAACAATTTTTTAGATGCTAAAAAACTTTATATTGATGTTTTAGAACATTTAATGAGTTTTGCAGATGTTCAATTTATGTTTAATCCAAGTAACCACGATTATCAAAGTGGTTTTTTTCTAAGTGATACTATAAAGACATGGTTTAGAAATAGTAATAACATAACCTTTGACAGTTCTATTTCACATAGGAAATATTTTAAATATCATTCTAATTTAATAGCTACTACTCATGGAGATGGATGCAAAAATGCTACTTTGCCAATGGTTGTAGCAGATGAAGCAGCCGAATACTGGAGTTCATGTAAGCATAGATATATTTATACGCATCATATACATCATAAAACAGCTAAAGATTTTCCAGGAATTACACAAGAAAGTTTAAGAAGTCCAAGCGAAGCAGATTCTTGGCATCACAGAAATGGTTATCAAAGTTCAAATAATGTAGCCATTGAAGGTTTTATTCATCATCCTGTTAATGGTCAAGTAGCTAGATTAACACATTATTTTTAGCAAAACTTTACCGAATCTGTTACCGAATTAAAAAACAAAACCCATAACTATCTATAAATTAAACAGTTACGGGTTAGGGTTGCGGAGAGTGAGGGACTAGAACTATTTTCCGTCAATTTCCTATCTAATTGTCTTTTATAGGAAAAATCGTGACTATTTTTTATTATCATTGTATGTATTTTCCTATTGAATGTGCAAATGAATACACTAAAACGTTACCGAATCAGTTACCGATGTACTTTTATTTAGACACACCGAACAAAAAATTATCTGCCATAAAAATAAGATATTATGTCAAGTCTGAAAAGAAAAGATTTGTTTATTCTACAGGAATTTCAATAAACCCTAAAAACTGGAACAAAGAAAATAGGATGCCAAAAGCAAAATCTGGTGGTGCTGGGTTTGAATTAAAGCAAATAACTAATAAATTAAACAGATTTGTTGAAGAACTGGATAAATCAATTAATCTTTTAGAATCACAAGATAAACAAGTAACCAGGGAAGAACTAAAAAAAAGATTAAATGCTAGATTTAAGTTAACTATAGTAAAAAGATATACTTTAATTGATGAACTAGACGCTTTTATTTTAGAAAAAGAAAAAATTGCTAAATCAAGCAAAGCAAGTATTGATAAATACAGATACTTAAAAAGCAAATTAATTACTTTTAATTCTAGTTTAAAATCTTCTGAAATAGACAAAGATTTTATGATTGATTTTATTGCTTTTTTAAGGCATGAATATCAATTAACAGACATAACACTAAATAGAACAATAGGCTTTCTTAAAACGTTCTTAAAATGGCTTGTAGAAACAGGAGTTAAGGTAGATAATAACTATAAAAAAATAACTGTAGCTACTAGAGATGCAGACCACGTTTCACTAACCATTGAACAAGTACAAAAATTGTCTGATTTAACCCTAAATAAAACTTTAGATAAATACAGAGATTTGTTTTTAATCGGTTGTTATTCTGGTCAAAGGTTTTCAGACTATACCCTCTTTAAAAAATCAGATGTAATTAACAATAGAATTGAAAAAAGAGCTATAAAAACACAAATTAAATCTTATATACCAATATCGGATAAATTAGAGGTGTTACTTAATAAATGGGACTGGAGGCTTCCTAAAATAAGCAATCAAAAGTTTAACAAAAATATTAAAGAGGTTTGTAAACTAGCTGAATTTACAGATGAAATTACAAAGTCTAAGTTTTTAGGAAATCAAAAGATTGAAGAAATAAAACCATTGTATATGTGTATTGGCTCACATACTGCAAGAAGAACTTTTATAACTAATGCAGCAAATAAAGGAGTTCCAGACCATATTATTATGGCAATTTGTGGAATTAGAAATCCAGCCACTTTAAAAACCTATAAAAAATTTCAGGAAAACGAATTAGAAAAATGGACTAATAATATTTTTTAGTTTTTGGTAGTATGTCATTTATTAAATGTCTTTTGTAATCTTCAAGCCATTCTTCAGAAAGTATTTCAAATTCTTCTTCAGTATAAATTTCTTTTTGTTCAATTATTAATTCCCCTATCTCGTGTATATCCATTTCCATATATTATAATTTTTAATCTTGTTCCAAATATATGCTGGGAACACCGTAAATTAATTAAGGTCTAATCCTCCGTTTTTTCTTTTCTTTTTTGCTTCTTTTATTATTTCTACAGCTTGCATCCGTTCCATAGATTTAATTTGTTTTTCAATAGATTTTAATCTTTCAGAATTTATTAAAATGGATTCACTTATTAATTCAAATTTTGATAATGTTCCTTCAAGTTTTGATATTAAAGATTCTGCTTTTTCTACCAACCCCACTTTAAGCATTTTGGGAACTATAGTTTCAATTACTTGTTTAGCTGTCACTGTTAAATCTTCTGAATATTCAGTTTGTTGATTAACAAACATTTCTCCATATCCAGTCAAAAGCCATTCGCGGTTAACCTGGGGGAATCTATTACAGATTTTATTAATAGTTGGATTTGATGGTTTTTTCTTTTGTTCAATTATCCTCCAAATAGTAGCCGATGATGGATAACCGCACTCGTTTGAAAAAGAATTAATATTTAGACTTAAGGAATTGATTAATTCAAAAAGTCTTTCTGATGGGTGATTCATGATTTGTTTAGTGAATGTTACTGTAATCTATAACAAAAAAATCAATAAACAAGTAGTATTTAAGAAAGATTATAAACACTGTTTTATCTACAAAATGTAAGAAATATTACTTTTTTATTACATAATTGTTGTTGTTGTTGTAATTATGTATATATTTGTGAAGTATTAACAATAATAAAACAGTAAAAATGCATTCTACAAATGTTAAAAATTTATACAGTAAAGCTAATAATAAAAAGGAATTAGTGCTTTTAGTTGCTGACCATTTTAATATGAATCCTATGTCAGTTAGTAATCATTGGTTTTCTGGTTTCTGTCAAGTTCCTGAAAAACACGAAGGACGGCTTGTTAAAATAATGCAAAATTTTATCAAAGTAGAATCACAAGTATTAACCCACTAAAACTAAAATAAATGCTAGTAACAAAATCACAGCAAGAAGCAATACTTAATAAGTATATGAAAGAAAAGCACAATACTGATGAATGTATTGGTTTTGTGGATGGCATTAATGCTACGCTAAAGATGATTAATAAAATACTAACCCACTAATTATGACTAAACAACTAATCAAAGAAGCTCTTAAAGAGTATTTCAAAGAACAAGAAACACCTAAACTTTTAACAGTTAGCGAGGTTGCTAAACATCACAGAGTAACATCACGAACTGTCAGAAATTGGATTCATCAAGGTAAAATAAAATACACAAGTCCATCAATAGGTAATTACAGAATATCAGAAGAACACTTAAACAATATATCATGAATCAATCAACAACAAATTTTAAGACAGTAAATATTAAAGGCACTGATTACGTCCCTGTAAATGAGCGCATGAAATTTTTTAGACGCAACTATTCAAGTTTTGGACTTACTACAGAAATAACACACTTAAACGAAAATGGTGTTGTTGTTAGAGCAAGTATTAAAAATACAGATGGTTTTGAATTAGCATCTGGAATAGCACACGAAACTAAAGATTCTTCATTTATAAATAAAACAAGTTTTATCGAAAACTGTGAAACTTCTGCTATAGGTAGAGCATTAGCAAATTTAGGTATAGGAATAGATACAAGCTATGCAACAGCAGATGAAGTAGCAAACGCAATAAAAAATCAATAATAAATAAAAAATAGAAACAATGGGAAAAGTAAAAGAACAATCAGAAAACATTATTGAGATTCCAGCTCCTTTTATGACTGAAAAAGAAATAAAAGAGTTCAAAGAGGCTAAAAAATTAATTATGGATAATAGAAATCAAAAAGTAAAAGACGCTATTTATGATATGAGTTTTTACTCTAATCAATTTAACGTGTTAGACATTCATTTATCAGAGATTAAAAAAGAAACTGACTGGCATTTTAACAACTCCTTAAAGTGTTTAAAAGGAGCTGCTAAATCATTACTAGAAAATTTAGAATTATTAAACGATAAAAAAGAAAATAATGGAAAACACAGACAAATTAAGCGAGTGGTTTAAAGAATTAAACGACATAAATAAAAAGAAAATTGAGATAGATAAAATCATGGAATCTCAAGGAATAGAAACACTAACAAAAGACAAATAAAATGGCATACACTAAACGACAATATCAAGAAATCACAGACAGAGATTTTGACAGAGAATCTGAAGAAGCTTTATCAAAACACTTAGAAAGAGTTGAAGGAGAAGAAAAAAGCTACATGAAACCATCAATGCAATGGCACGCAACAGTTTTGCAGCAAGAAGATATTATATCAGAAATAGTTGAAAACGCCGAAGAAGGCGAAGAACTAGAAGCTTATTGTTCATTAAAACAAATATTAAAACTTGTTAATGAAGCAATAAAACAAATAGAACCACTTGCATTGGATGCTTGTGATATGCACTCTAACAATAATGCAAAATTTATAAGTAATGGATTTGAAATTAAAAAAATATCAGGTTCTAAAATTGTAGACTTTTCAAATATTCCTGAAGTAATGGAAAAGCAAGATGAACTTAACAAAATAAAAGAAACTATTAAGCACGCTTTATCAGGTATTGAAAAGGGCGCAACAATGCTTTCTGAAGATAAAATTGTTTTAGCGACTGGTGAGCTTGTAAATGTTCCTGAATGGAAATATAAGAAAGATTACATCACAGTAAAGAAATTATAAACATAGGGTGCTGATGACCAAGCACTAATGCACCCTTTAAACTTTTTAAAAAATGAACACAACACCAGAAAATATGCTTGTAAGCATAAACGAAATAATAAAAGAAAATAGAATACAAGCTAAATATAATTTACAGCAAGAATTAAAATCAATTATTGCTATTGTAACAAGGGTTACTGGTTTAGACATGAGAGATAAAATAAGAACAAGAGATTTTGTAAATGCTAGAACCATTTATTGTTACATGGCTAGAAGATTTACTAGCTGCACTTTTAAAGAAATAGGCATGATAATTAAAAGAAATCATGCTACAATATTACATCTAAACAAACATTATAGCGGAATATATAAAACAGATACAGATTTTAGAAATTTAGCTGATAGGTGTTTGTCATCATATTACAGTGAACAAGGAACAGAGCAACCAAAAGTAGAAGCAATAGAAGATATTAATGAAGAACTTTTAAAGTGCGACCATACAAAGTTATTAAAGGTCAAAAATTACGTTGAAAAAATCATTGAATATGGCAACTAATAAAAAATCTTTTGTTGCTTATTGTGATTGGCTGGAGTCTTTTGAGGAACTAACAAACGAGGAAGCTGGTAAACTGGTAAAGCACTTGTTTAAATACGTTAATGACTTAGAGCCAGAAAGTCCAGACAGATTAACTAAGATGTGTTTTATACCAATTAAACAATCCTTAAAAAGAGATTTAAGAAAATATGATACTTATATAAATAAACAGTCTGAAAACGGAAAAAAAGGAGGTAGACCAAAAAAGCTAACGGATAAAAAAGAAACCCAAAAAACCCAACCCTTTATTTTAAAACCCAAAAAAGCTGATAGTGTTAGTGTTAGTGTTAGTGATAGTGTTAATGATAGTGTTAGTGTTATTAATAAAGAAAAAAAGTTAAAAAAAGAAAATTTAGTTTTTCCATTTGATACTATAAGTTTTAAAAAGCTAATAAACATCTGGTTTAACTATAGATATGAAGAACACAGATTCAAGTATAAGTCTTTAACCAGTAAACAAGCTTTTTTAAAGCAAATAGGTCAAGACTATAAATCAGAAGAAGAAGTTGCTGAAGCTATGCAGTATTCGATGGGCAATGGCTATAAAGGACTTATTAAACCCCAACTAAACAAAAATCAAAATGGAACATCAAATAATGACAATACAAAAGGACAAACAAGGTATTCAGATAATTACAAAACAAAAATTTTTAAAGAGTTACAATCCAGCTAATCTAATAAATTCTGGAGGTGTTAAGTCTTTTGAAGAAATATTTGAAAACAAATCACACTCAATATCAAGAATCAGAAAAGAAATGGGCGAATCTTTTACAGTTAGCTATATGAAAGTGTGGCTAGTAGAATTAAACGAACTGTTAAATCTAAGAAGACCAATGACAGAAAGTCAAATCAGTTTTGCAGCTAGATTGGTAGTAGATGAATTTTACAACTTAAATATTTCTGATTTACAGTTTTTATTTAGAAAAATATTATCAGGTCAGTATGGTGAGTTATACGAATCTCTAAATCCTCCTAAGATTCTAACATTTTTTAGAGAATACTTAAACGAAAGAATGACACAAGGCGCACAGAAATCTTTAAGTAAGCACCTGGACAGTAAAAATATATGATTAAAAAAGAATGGCTATGGATGCCAGAATTAAAAACAAAAATAGGTCTGCAAGGTTCAGACTATTATAAACCAATAAACATAAATAATAATGGACAATACATCAATAAAAGGTAGAGTAGTAAAGATTAAAAAACTAGTAACTAAAAAAACAAAAAAAGGAACAGACTTCACTATACAAGAAGTTGTAATAGACCAGAACAAAAATTACAATTCTGAAGTATGTTTAGTATTCTTAGCAGATAACGTTGACCACGTTAAGAAAATTAATGAGGGTGAAGTGTACGAGTTCTTTATAAATATAAGCAGCAGAGAACATAATAATAAACACTACACACAAGTTGACTGCTGGAGAGCTGTACAACTTAACCCAGAAGCACCAAAAGAAGAAACTGATGCACCTTTAAAGGGGTTTGTTCCTGTAGGAGCTGAACAATCAGATTTACCATTTTAAATGGAAGATTTAATGTTACAAATATTTATGTCCCATTTGTTAGCTGTAGCACTTGGGATATTTATTGTCAGAATGTGGCAAATAATAGTAGAAGAATAAAAATAATTAAAAAATAATTACAAATACATTAGGTATTTCAAATACTTTATGTATCTTTGTTATGTAATTAAAAATTAACTAAAACAGAATATTATGACACTTACAAAAAAATCACAAAAGACCTTGCAAGACTTAATTAATAAAAGTAATGACAATGGTTGTGATAGAAAATACAGAATGCCTACTTTAAAAAGCATTTCAAATTTATTGTTAGAACTTAATATTAATAATAGTTTAGATGGAATGACAAGAACGACCCAGCGAGGTGGTTTAACATCTCCAATTTCTACAACTCAAGGAAAAAAGAATGGCTCAATTTTAAAAGTTGATAATATTAAATTAGACACAACATCAATTGGTTGGGGTCATCGATGGGGAACACAACAAGAAAGTTGTGAGGAAATTTTAAAAATTATTAATAATAAATAAAACAAAAATGAGAACACTTGTTAAAAATATAAGAATACCACTAGAGATAGTTGAGCCTTTAAAAATTCAAGCAGTAAAAAAGAATATCAATTTTGCTCAACATATTATTGAGATATTAACTAATCATATAAACTTAAAAAACTAATTGTTGAAAAATCACTGTTAATTTATAGCTCTATTTAAAAAACAGTTATTATTTTTGTTCCGCTTGGTCATCGTTCTACACGATGGCATATAAAGAAACATTACAAAAAAAATCTGTATCGCAACTAAAAGCGATTGCAGTAAGACACTTTCATAGGTTCATAAGAACAAGGGACAAATACTGTCCTTGTATTTCTTGTGGTAAATATACCACGCTCCAAGCTGGACACTTTTACAGTGCTGGCAACCACCCATCAGCCAAATTTAACGAAGACAATGTAAATGGTCAATGCAAGAAATGTAATTACTTCCTTTCTGGTAATCTCCTACCCTACAGAGAAAATCTTATTAAAAAGATAGGTCAAGAAAGATTTGACAAAATCACACTAAATGTAGAAATGTCTAAAAAGTTTGGCTTTAAATGGTCAAGGCTTTTTTTAATAGAAACCATATTAAAATATAAAGAGTTATGACTACAGATGAATTAATACACAAACTCTATATGAAGCACCCTACATGGGTTTTAATGGCTGAAAGGATGCTTCCAGCATACTCTATTGTAACTGGAGAAGATATAGTTCAGGATATGTATTTAAAAATATATCAAAAATTAAAGGAAAAAAAGCTAAAAACCCAGTCTTTACTAATAGAGGACAAAATTAAGTTTTCCTATATCTATATCGTATTGCAAAATTTGGTGAATGACATCTATGGAGTTAACAACAAAAAGATAATAACATATCCAATAGCTAAACACAAGGACGTAGTAGACGAAAAGACTGAATCTGATGCTGCATTTTATGAGAAAATAGATAAAGTAGTAGAAAACTTCCAATGGTTTCATAAGAAGTTATTTAATCTATATACAAAAGAGTTTCAGTCAATGCGAAAACTAGAAAAAGAAACGAAAATTTCATATAAAACAATATGGAGAACTGTAAAACAATGTAAGGAAGAAATAAGAAATAAATTAAAAAATGGCAACTAAACGAAAAAAGAAAAAGTCAAAAGGTCTTGGAGATTCAATTGAAAAGTTCACAGAATCTACAGGAATTAAATCTGTGGTTAAATATGTGTTTGACAAACTTGGAAAAGATTGCGGGTGTGAGGCTAGAAAATCCAGATTAAATGCAGCTTTTAAATATAAGTCAAATCCTGAATGTTTAAATGAATCTGAATACAATTACCTAACTGAATTTTTTAAAGTAGCTAAACAAACTTTAAAATATGATGAACAAAGAGAAATACTAGCAATTTCAAACAGAGTATTTAACGAAAGACGCGAACTGTCAACTTGCGGTTCATGTGTAAGAGAATTAATAAACCAAATGAAAAGACTTTATGACATATACAAAGAAGAACACGATAAATAAATTAAAGGAATATTTATTAAAACAAGAAGAAGAAGAATTAATACTAGAAACAGAAGAAAATGAACAATGATAATCAAACACTAAGAGATTTAATATTTATGTGCGCTATGACACCCAACGACCAAGAACTTGGCGCAAAGGTTAGGGCAGCCTACAAAGATTCCTTAGAAGCACCAGAAAGGTCTTGTGATATAGAAGACGAAGACTGTATTAGCTGTGGAGCGTGAAACAAATTAAAGTCATATCAAAAGTTGTTAATGGTAAACTAATTAGAAACAGAGCAAAAGTAAAAAATGCTGTACAAAGCTTTGAAGGAAAAGAAATAGAAATAATAGTGAAACGTAAAACAAACCACAGAAGCAATCAACAAAATGCATACTATTTTGGTGTAGTTATTCCTATTACTATTCAAGCAGTACAAAACGAATGGGGTGAATCTTGGGACATAGAGAAAACACATAATTTATTTAAGTCTTTATTTCTATATGATGAAAAAGTAAACCCAGAAACAAGCGAAGTTATTAAAGTTCCTGTTTCATCAACTGAAAACACTACAACAAAACAAGAAGTATTCCACACACAATGTAGAGACTTTCTAAAAGAATGGTTCAACGTAGAAGTACCACTTCCTAACGAAGAAATAGTTTTTGAATGAATATTACTAATGAAGATAATATGGAGCTTATGGCTAGATATGAAGACAATTACTTTGACTTGGCTATTGTAGACCCGCCCTATGGTTTAGAAAGGCTTAAAAAAGGAAGTTTAAGACTTGGCGGAACAAAAGGTAATTATAAAGATAGTTTAAAATGGGATAATAAACCTTTACAAGATTATTGGAATGAATTGTTTAGGGTTTCTAAAAATCAAATAGTATGGGGTGCTAATAACTTTGTAATGCCACCAAGTGAATACTTTTGTATTTGGAATAAAAAACAAACAGTAGATAATTTTGCAACTGCTGAATACGCTTGGGTTAGTATGGGGTTAAAAAAACCTGCTAAAATGTTTGATTATTCAATTCATAAACATAATCACACAGATAAAATACATCCAACAGAAAAACCTGTAAAACTTTACGAGTGGCTTTTAATAAACTACGCAAAAGAAGGCGATAAAATATTAGATACACATTTAGGAAGTGGTTCAATAGCAATTGCTTGTCATAACTTAGGATTTGATTTAACTGCCTGTGAGTTAGATACAGAATACTTTAAAGCAGCTACAAAGAGATTAAAACAACACACCCAACAATTAAGAATAACAATTTAATTAATTAATGTTTATTAATTATGGATGGTAGAAAAAACAATGGTGGACACAGCACAAAAGGGTTTGCTGGCAGAAAACCAAAGTCAGAAGAAATAAAGTTAATAGAGAAGTTATCTCCTTTAGATGATTTAGCAATGGATGCTATGAGAAAAGGATTAGAAAAAGGAAACTTTCAATTTGTACAATTATACTTTCATTACTGTCATGGTAAACCAAAAGACACAGTAGACTTAAATACTACAGAAATGGTGAATCACGACTTTAAAAAGCTAGTAGGTGCAATTAGCTTTAAGTAAAAAATATAGTGTCTTAAAAAGCGTTAAATCAAGATACTTCATTGTAACTGGTGGTAGAGGTTCAGGCAAGTCTTTTGCTATTAACACGCTTTTATTAATGCTTACTTATGAAGCTGGCCATAATATATTATTTACAAGATACACATTAAGAGCTGCTTCAATTTCTATTATACCAGAATTTATTGAAAAGTTAGATTTATTAGATGTTGCGCACAATTTCAAAATAAAAAGAGATGAAATAATCAATAAACACAATGGTAGTAAAATAATATTTAGAGGTATTAAAACAAGCTCTGGTGACCAAACAGCAAATCTTAAATCTTTAACTGGCATTACTACTTGGGTAATGGATGAAGCAGAAGAACTTAACGATGAAAACATATTTGATAAAATAGATTTATCTGTAAGAACTAAAGACAAAGACAATAGAATTATATTAATCTTAAATCCCACTACTAAAGAACATTTTATTTATCAAAGATGGTTTGAATCTAAAGGTGTAGATGCTGGAAGTAATACAACTAAAACAGACACTACTTATATTCACTCTACATATTTAGACAATATTGAAAATCTTTCTGAAAGCTATATTAATCAAATAGAGCAAATGAAAGTAAGAAGACCAGAACGCTTTAAGCATACAATTGAAGGTGCTTGGTTAAATAAAGCTGAAGGGGTAATCTATACCAATTGGAAGATTGGAGCGTTTAAAGAGGCTGGAAAGGTTGTCTATGGCCAAGATTACGGATTCTCTAATGACCCTAGCACACTAGTTAAAACAAGTATAGACAAACAGAACAAAATTATATACGTTGACTTGTGTTTTTACCAGGCATTGTTAACCACTAGCCAAATAGCTAACTTAAATCAAAAGTTTGCTGGCAATAATTTAATAGTTGGAGATTCAGCAGAACCAAGACTAATAAAAGAAATCAGTTTTAATTGTAATGTAGTACCAGCTATAAAAGGACAAGGCAGTGTTAACTATGGAATAAGCATGATACAAGATTACGACCTTGTAATTACTCCAGAAAGCACAGATTTAATCAAAGAACTTAATAACTATTGCTGGCTTGAAAGGAAAAGCCAAACACCTATTGACAAATTTAACCATGCCTTAGATGCTTTAAGATACGCTGTAAGCTATCAACTAGAAAACAGAGGCGAATACTATTTATATTAAAAACGTAGACATCAATTTAACCATTTAACAGTCTTATAATTATGAAGCTTAAGCTAAACATACCAGAATCACTAAAAGAAATTACTCTTAGTCAATACCAGCAATGGTTAAAAATTGCAGAAGGCGAAGAAATGACAGATTTTATTAAGCAAAAAATGATTGAAATATTTTGCGGAGTAACACTAAAACAAGTCATGCAAATTAAAGCAACTGATGTTGACGAAATAGTAAATGATTTATCTAAACTATTTAAACAAAGTGTTAAGCTAATAAACAAATTTACTCTTGATGGTGTTGAATATGGATTCGAACCTAAAATTGATGAAATAAGCTTTGGTGCTTATATTGATTTAGATACTTATATGGCCGACTGGCAACAAATGGAAAAGGCAATGTCTGTTTTATTTAGACCAGTAACATTCACAAAAAAGAAGAAGTATTTAATTGAAGAATACGAATCAGCTACTAAATACGATTTAAAAGAAATGACACTTGATATTGTGTTTGGTGCGTTGGTTTTTTTTTGGAGACTAAGGAGCGAATTACAGAAACATATCCTGAGCTTTTTAGTGAATCAAACGGAAATAACCCTACCACCAGAAATGAAAGCTTCTCTAATAAATGGGGTTGGTATCAGTCCATCTTTGCCCTTTCAAGTGGAAACATCTTAAAGTTTGATGAAGTGACAAAATTAAAATTACATAAATGTTTAATGCACTTAGCTTTTGAAAAAGACAAATACGAATTAGAGCAACATATTTTAAAAAGCCACAGGAAATGAAAAGGCATCAAATACTAGATAAAATAATAAATGAAGATTCATTTGATGAAGACGAAATAGTAGTTCTCGCTGATGGGTTTGAAGATGCTTTCGTAGGTGTTACAATAACGAAGCCTAAAAGGGTCATATACGATTATTGGAAATGCCTGGATTGCATTATTAAAAAAGAAGATTTAGATTTTGACGATGCAATTGATTTTCTTGATGAATTTGTATTAGAAGACTTAGGAAAGAATACACCAATTTATATAGAACAATTATGAATAGTTTTTTTAGAGTAATAGACAGAATAAAAGATACAGTCAAAGCAGAGCCATTTAATCACACTGTTTCATTTGGTGATATATCAGACATTGATTTAGATAAACAGACAATGTATCCACTTTGCCACATAATGACTAATAACGCAACTATTACTGAAAACATAGTTCAGCTAAACATTACTCTATTCTTAATGGATTTAGTAGATGTAAGCAATGAACCAATTACAGATATATTTTTAGGTAATGACAACACACAAGATATTTTAAATACTCAGTTAGCATTAGCAACTAGAATTTTAAGGGTGTTACAAAAAGCACAAATAAACAGAGATGAATTTGAAGTTCTAGGCGATGCAAGCTGTGAGCCTTTTTTAGACAGATTTTCAACTAGCCTTGCTGGATGGGCAGTAACTTTTACTGTTAACACATCAACTGAAATGACATACTGCTAATGAGTGAATTTAAAAACGCTATAGAGAAATATGCTAAATATGTTATTCAGCAATCCAGGAGCAATCTAACAAAGGCAAAAAAAGGTGGTGGCAATTTGTATAACAGTTTAGATTATGATTTAAAACAAAACAGAAGCTCTAAAGGGAAATTTGAAAGCGGTTATAATGTAGAGTTCTTTATGGAAGATTACGGAATCTACCAAGATTTAGGAGTTAAAGGAATTGGAGGTTCTACCAAAAAGGGTAAAGCATACGAAAACAAAGGACAAGGCGGACAGTTTCAATTTAGAAAAGGTGTTCCAAATAGAAGCATGATTAAAAGTTTAAAAAGCTGGATAAAAACTAAAGGCATAAAAGGAAGAAACAAAAAAACAGGAAGATTTATTACTAATCAAAGTTTGTCTTTTGCAATTGCTAAAAGTGTTTTTCACACTGGTATAAAAAGAAGTCTGTTTTTTACAAAACCCTTTGAAGCTGGCATTACTAAATATGATAACGACATTGCCAATGCTTATGGTGATGATATTTTAAGACAATTATGAGTACAATAATAAGAACAAGAAGCCCTTACTTTATAAGAACACCAGAAGAAACAGATGCAACTTTAAGTTATTTTTCAATAGATATTAATTTAAAAAACGGAGTATTAGCCGAAATAAGTTGTCCTGTATCATTAGGAAGTTTTACTTTAAATAAAAAACCAATAGGAACAGAGAACTCAGTTTCATTTGATATAAGCGAAATTGTAAATGATTTTATAGAACAATTATATACATTAGACACTTTACAAGGTTTAAATGCTGCTGCGGATGGTCAATCTATTTGGGTTCAAATAACAACACGCGCTAGGACTTCTAGTGGCGCAATAATAGGCAGTGCAACAAATACAACATATTTAGCTCAAGAAGGTTATAACTCATTTAAAGAGGGTGTTAATTACACAACACAACAAAACGCTTTAATTACACCAAATTATATACAATATAAAAAAGGTGATTTTATTTATATTCCAGTAAATGTTGAAGATGTAACATCAGTTTTATTTAGATATAATGGAACAACAATATCTACTCAAAACATTACTAATAGTACAGAATCACAAAATAAAATTAAATATGTAGGGTTTAGCACCATATCACAACAAATTGATGAAATATTAATTAACTATGGAGATGAATCTGGAAGAACAATAAAAGTTGAAGAAGTTGAAGAATGTAAATATCCAACACATAAAATAGTTTTTATTAATAGATGGGGAGCTTTACAATATTTATATTTCTTTAAAAAGTCAACAGACAGTTTAAATACAACAAGCGAAAATTACAATTCAAGTATTTTTTATGCAAATAAAATATCTTTTGGTATTCCTATTGGCGGTACTTGCTCACCCTCTAGTCAATTTAATGTTTATAATACTAATGCACATTCTAAGAAAACATATAATTCAAATGGTATTGAATCTATTGTTTTAAATACTGGTTATGTAAACGAATTAATAAATCCAAGTTTTGAAGAACTTATGGTTAGTGAATATGTTTGGTTGGTTGATAGCGATAATATTATTTATCCAGTTAATTTAAAAGAAAGTTCATTTAATAAAAAAACAGGTCTTAACGATGGTTTAATTAATTACACAATGAGTTTTGAAAAGTCATTTAGCATAGTAAACAATATTAGATAAATGCAGCAAGTCATTTTATACATATCTCCACAAATAGTTAATTCAAATACAGAAGCGGATTTTGTAAGAGTTGATTTAATGGAAGAAGAATTAATTGCTATTACTCAAGTTATACAAGATGTAAAAGACATTGAAAAGCTATTTACTGATTATTCAAAAACTTTTAATTTACCAGCATCAAAAACAAATAATAAGATTTTTAAATATTGGTTTAACCCAGATGTAAACAATTTTAATAGTCAAGTTTTTTCTAGTGCTAGAATAGAACTAAATCATTTTGAATTTAAGCAAGGTAAAATTCAGCTTAATGAAGTTGTAATGAAAGACAATAAACCATCAATGTATAAGGTTACTTTTTTTGGTGATACTGTTTCTTTTAAGAACGAAATTAATGAAGACCAATTAAGTGATTTAGCTTGGCTAAGTAATTTTGATTTTGTAGAAGCATCTGGCGAAACTGATAATATAAAAGAAGGACTTACAAATGGTTTAAATTTTACTGTTGATAGTGTTACTTATAATGATGCAATAATATTTCCTTTAATAACGCATACTGGTTCATATGTTTTTAATTCTTTAGGAGATTTTGATAATCCTTATAATGTAAGTACAGTAGCAACACAACATAACAAAAGGGGAGTATTAACAAAAGATTTAAAACCAGCTATTACAATAAGATTAATATTAAAAGCTATTGAGCAGCAGTATGGAATAACTTTTAAAAGTGGTGAATTTTTTGATTCTAATGTATTTACAAATCTTTATCTTTGGTTGCATAGGGATAAGGGCAAAATGGTGCTTGCTGGAACTTGGTTAAATGATGGTCAATCATATAATGGCACAGGCGATGTTAATGAATTAACTAATACTGGTGCTGGATGGGGTTATTTTCAAGAAAATACTGGAATTTTTACTTGGCGGAGCTGGGTGCTTGAAGCATCAAAACCATCAACACTTGATGAAACTACAATATCAGTTAAAATAACTCCTACCTCTGCTTATGTAGGTGTCCCTTATAATTTAGCAATATTAACTGCTGATAATTATTCACCGAAAGCACAAATAAATTCAGTAAACGGAACACAAACTTTAACCCTTGTTATAGGTGGGCAAAACGGAATACCAATAACTGATATTTCAGCAAATCCAAGAGGGCCAAACAATATTATAAGTAGATTAATTTCAGAACAATCTATTGAATTTAACGCTGAAATTACTATTAATAGACATATTGAATATATTGAAACTTTTTTTACACCACCACAAAATATTGTAAGAAATTATACTGCAACATTTACACCAGCAGTAGCTTTACAAAGTCCAGCTTTCGGAAAAATAAACATACTTGAACAAGTACCTAAATTAAAAGTAAAAGACTTTTTAAATGGCTTGTTTAGACAATTTAATTTAACAGTTTTTTCTAATTTTCAAAATGAAATAATAGTTAAAACTTTAGATGATTTTTATGCTGGTGGTGAAACACAAGATTTAACTAAGTACATAAAAACAGATGAAAATACTGTAGCTGATGTTATTCCTTTTAGTGAAGTTGATTTTGAATATGAAGACCCAGAAACAATTTTAGCACAAAGATTTGAATTATTAAACAACCAGAAATATGGTGAATTAAATTATAGAGTTGATGTAAGTAAAAAAAACATTTATAAAATAAAACTTCCATTTTCTCAAATGCTATTTGAAAGATTATTTGATGTAGGTTTAACAAACTCTGCAACTGATATACAAGTAGGGACATCAATAGATGAAGAATTACAACCATCTATAGGCGCACCTTTAATTTTTTATGGCATTTCAGTTGGTTCTTCATCAACACCTATAAATTATGTTGCAAACACTACAAGACCAGCTGATGGGAGTTTACCTGTAGCTGGCACAAGAGCTTCTTTAACAAGTTATTTTGTACCTAGTGTATGTAATGAACTTGGAACTTCTACAACACCACCAACACATAATTTAAATTTTGGTAGTGAAATAAACACATATACACTAACAGATTATGCTGGTATAAATAACAGTTTATTTCAAAAGTATTATCAAAACTATATAACTAGAGTATTTAACACCAGAACAAGGCTTTTTAAGTTTGAAGCTGTCCTTCCTTTAAAAGTTTTGTTGACTCTAACATTAGATGATTTAGTAATTGTAGGTACAAGAGCTTACACAATTAACAAAATGACTACTAAACTACAGTCTGGTGAAACATCTTTTGAATTATTAAACGAACCTACATGAAAACAATATTAGAAGCATTAGAATTTTGTAAAGAAAACAAGCTATACGATAAGCATATAAACATTGCTTTAGGTATTAATAAAGTTCCTATGACAATAAGAGAGGGTTTAAACCAATTAAGAATGAGTAAATGGCAATAGTAAAAGAATTAGAATTAAAAGTCACTACAAAAGGCGCACAAAAAAACGTAGAAGACTTAAACACTGACTTAAAAGAAACACAAGCTGATTTATCAGGTGTTGAAAATGTAGCAGATAAAGCAACTGGAGGCATGATAAGTGGATTTAAGGGTGCTACTTCTGCAATTGGTGGTGTTATCAAGGGTTTTAAATCAATGCGAATGGCAATTATCGCTACTGGTATTGGTGCATTAGTTTTAGCAATTGCTTCTATTGGTGCTGCATTTACACAAAGCGAAGAAGGGCAAAATAAGTTCAATAAATTAATGGGTGTTTTAGGTTCTATTACTGGAAACTTATTAGATATTTTATCAAATCTTGGAAAGTCTTTAATTTCTGCTTTTGAAAACCCAAAACAAGCTGTTAAGGATTTTGCTAATTTAATTAAAGACAATATTGTAAATAGGTTTGAGGGTTTAATGGAGTTAATTCCAGCACTTGGAAAAGCTGTTAGTTTATTATTTAAAGGAGAATTTAGCGAAGCTGGTAAAGTAGCTGCTAATGCAACTGCTAAAGTTGTTTTAGGTGTTGAAAACGTAGTTGAAAAAACACAAGATGCAATAAAAGCAACAGTTGATTTTACAAATGAACTTAAAGAAGAAGCTAAGATTGCTGCTAAAATAGCTGATGACAGAGCAAAAGCAAATTTAATAGAAAGAAAAAATATTGTAGAAAGAGCAAAAGCAAATAGAGAAAATGCAGATTTAAGATTCAAAGCAGAACAAAGAGATAAATTTGCGGTAGAAGAAAGAATTAAATTTTTAGAAGAAGCTTCTGCAATTGAAGAAGAAATTACTAACAAAGAAATTGAAGCAGCTCGTTTAAGATTTGAAGCAAAAAAAGCAGAAAACAAACTTAGTAAATCTACAAAAGAAGATAAAGATGAAGAAGCACAATTAGAAGCTAGACTAATTGAATTAGAAACTTCTAAACTTAGGATGCAAAAAAGACTTCAAACCTCTTTAACTACTTTTAGAAATGAAGAAAAAGCAGCAGCAAAACAAAGAAAAACAGAAGCACAAGCTGTAATAGATAGTAATAAAAAAATAGCAGACGAAGCCATAGTTGCAGAAAACAAAAGAATAGCAACTATTGAAGCTTTACAAAATGCAGCAGATATTAAAGAAGCAGAAAGGCAAGATAAGCAATATAACTTATTGCAAGAACTTCAAAACACAGCAGAAGAACAAGAACTTTTTAAATTATCACAACAATATGATGCAAAATTTGAGTTGGCTATGGGTAATGCTGAATTAGAAAAAGCATTAGAAGAGCAACAACAAATTGATGCAGCAGCAATTGAAGATAAATATAATAACGAAAGTCTTTTAAATAGTCAAAAAATAACTAAGGCTAAAAACGATTTAAGTGATGCTGAAAAACAAACTAAACTTGATAATCTGCAAGCTGTTAGCGGAGCATTAAACGGATTGAGCGCTTTAGCTGGTGAAAATGCAGAAGCACAAAAAGGAATCGGAATAGCACAAGCAACAATAGACACTTTTTTAGGTGCTAATAAGGCAATAGGTCAAGGGGGAATTGCTGGTGCTATCGCTGCTGTTGGAATAATTGCTGCTGGTTTAGCTAATGTTAAAAATATAATAAGCACAAAAATCCCTAAACCTCCAGGCTCTAGCGGTGGTATTGGTGGTAATTCAACTTTACCACCAGCGCCAAGTCAACCACCAAGTTTTAACGTAGTCGGTCAAAGTGGATTTAACCAAGTCGCTGGAGCTTTAGGAAGTCAACCACCAATACAAGCATTTGTTGTAGCTGGAGCAGTTACAAACGCCCAACAATTACAAAACAATACAATTAATCAAGCAACATTTTAAAATAAAAAACAATGGAAATAATAGAATTATTATTAGATGAAGAAAGCGAGAACGCTGGAATAGAAGCAATATCAATAGTTTCTGCACCAGCTATAGAAGAATCATTTATAGCAATGAAAGAGCATGAAGTCAAAATGGCTAAAGTCAACGAAGAAGAAAAGCTTTTAATGGGAGCTGCTTTAATTCCAGAAAAGCCAATTTACAGACAAGAAAACAAAAAGGAATATTATGTTTATTTCTCAAAAGATACTGTCAAAAAAGCAAGCCAATTATTCTTTATGAATGGCAATCAAAACAATGCAACTTTAGAACATCAAAAAGCAATAAAAGGAATGTCAATTGTTGAGTCTTGGATAGTAGAAGATAAAACAATGGATAAAAGCAGAGTTTATGGTTTAGACGTACCAGAAGGAACTTGGATGGTTACAATGAAAGTTAATAATGATGAAATCTGGAACGATTACGTTAAAGAAAATAAAGTTAAAGGTTTTTCTATAGAAGGATATTTTGCAGACAAAGCTTCTATTAAAAAAGAAGACATGAGCAAAGTTGACGAATCAGAAGAAAAATTAAAAGAAATTAAAAACTTATTTAATAAATAGCCATGAAAAAAAATAAAGAATACGGAATTGGCGAAACACCAAGTAGTACAAGCCCTAAGAACTCAAGAAGGGGTTGCCTATGCAAAGACAACACATATAACGTTAAGTGCTGTGACGGCACGCTAAGAGCGCAAGGAATAGGACAAGGATAAAAAACCTATTTTAAAAGTACATCAGATTAGCTTTTATACAGTCTACCTAGTATGAAAGCTAAAGATACGTT